>Ga0247838_1000011_pt1 | contig 232439 bp, 230 predicted proteins | sample LaCruzMarch2015__5_FD_189097 | JGI IMG/M metagenome (GOLD analysis project Ga0247838, IMG submission 189097) | Freshwater microbial communities from meromictic Lake La Cruz, Castile-La Mancha, Spain - LaCruzMarch2015_15m | ecosystem: Environmental > Aquatic > Freshwater > Lake | place: Spain...
AAATCTCCGAGGCTTGGGAAACCTCCAAAGCTTACCTCAACCCCACACTCCTCAAATAACCAGCACCACTCTCAACCAATCACATCACCCAATTTAACTTTTACAGAAAAACTGTTGCTTAACCCTTAGGTGTCAAAAAGGTTCCAAACAATTACCAAAACATGCCAGAGGGTGCAGGAAGGTGCCAGAAGGTGCCAAGTTTGATAAGAATGTATCTTCTGCGGGAGGGGGGGAAATGCAGGGGTGAGGGGGTCGGAGAGGCTTTGCGAGCTACTGCGAGCAAAGCGTTAAGACGCTGTAGACTAGCGGCTTACAGTTCTGACCGTCAGGGATATCTGGAGGGGTCTCGGGGCTATTGCCCTGAGTCTGGGGGACCCGCTACCGCGGGGGACCGGAGGTCCGGCCTCGCCTCAAGAGCCCGCCGGGAGGCCAAGTATATCCGTTCATCTTCTCCACCGTTAGGTGGGAAGTGAACGGATATACTTGCGGATAATTCACTCACTTTGTGTGAAGTAGCCTTTGGAAATTGCACTGAATTTCCTCTGATTTTTGGGAATCCTTTGGAATTGCCTAAATTCTTTGCCTAGATTTTGGATTTTGCTTTTGTTTCTAAAAAATCTTTGGCTCTAAAGACCAAACTTTTGCTTTGGGCTTTTGGTTTTGTGATCTGGCATGACTGCGCGGGACGGTTCGTCCCTTGCCTCGGGGTCTGAAGGGTTTGGTTGGTGGCGGCTGGGAAAGCCATAAGCTTGCCAGGGTTGGCCTGCGGGCTACGCGTCCGGTGTGTGGGTCGAATTTTCTGCTTGCCCTTTTTGTGTTTTGTCGCATCCGGGGAAAAAGTGACATCCCATATAGAAAAGTATTGACATTAGATTCACCGCACATAGTGGATGAGGATGAAGGAGCATAAGGAAGAATTCACTGGCAGGATGTTCTTGCGATCTGGAGCTGGGCTCGCAGAGATTGAGGGGCCGGCGTGGGATTCGCTTCGCTTGGCCGAGGAAAAGCGGCTTTCGTTCTGGCACGAAGAAAGGGAGAGGGCCGGCCGGGTGACGTATTACAAGCGCAGGCTGAAGGGGAGCGACCTTAACCATAAAACCATTGAGTTGCGGCCGGATCATTCCCGAGCTCTAGAGGTTTTGGCAGCCAGTCAGCCGAGGAGCTTGGTCGAGGAGGCCCTGAGCGCGATTAGAGCCGAGACAATCCGGCTCTTTGAAGAAAGCTATAAGAGGAAAGTGATGGCCGTTGGTGAGCTCCGCGATTCGGGGAATTTCCGCACCGAAGTTTGGCATTTTTCTTCTGAAGAAACCAAGCTAGGGGACAGGACAATCATCAAGAAGGGCACTCGTTTCAGAGAGTATGGAGTTGGGCCCGGCCTGGTCCGATGGGACAGGCAGCTTAGGGTTTTGACCGATTTAGGACATGACCCAGCCGTCATGGGGGCCGTTCCCGGGATTATTGAGTCAGATGCCGCCCTAGCTTTGGCTCGTAATCGCGAGCCGGCCCGAGACTTGGCGCTCCTTCGTGCTCTAGATGCGTTCGTGGAAAAGACCCTGCGGAAGATTGACCTGGGCGTCGTGGGCCGAGCGAAGGTGGAGTTTGGTGAGCATCTTTTGGCCTCTTTGGAAAAGAAAAGTGGCTCAGTATAAGGAAAAGTATTGACATTAGAGTCACTGCACATAGTAGCTTAACATGGGTAAAGCAAATCTTACAGGGTCCGCGAGTTGGGGCACGGTGCGTCACAGCTCGGTTAATTCCCGACTTCATGCTAAACACCAGGGGGAGCAAAAGGCCCGACGCAGAAAGCGCTATGTTGCTCATGAAGAGGTGGGAACCACTGAGCCCGAGAAATTTCAATCAAATTTGCTCGGTTTGGCTCCCCCCGGCACGAGCGGCAGGACTTTTCGCCGCGCTGGCGATGGCGTAGCCGAAATGGACGAGCGTGCTTGGGAGCAGGCTCTCATGGATGAAGCGAAGCGGCTTTCGGTTTGGCATGAGCGCCGGGAGAAAAACGGAAAGGTGACTTATCACAAGAAAAATCTGAAGCAGAGTGATCTCAAGCGGAAAACGATCGAGCTGCGGCCGGATCATTCGAGGGTTCTCGAACGGCTAGCTGAAAGTCAGCCCCAAAGTCTGGTTGCGGAGGCTCTGAGCGCGATCAGGGCCGAGAAAATCCGCCTTTTCGAAGAGATTTATAAGCGGCGGGTCATCCAGGCTGCCGAGCACTGCGATTCCGGCCATTATCACACGGACCTCTGGCATTTTGGGGCGGTGGCCAAGACCGAGGGGGGTAGGGAGGTCATCGAGCGCGGCGTATTCTTCCGGGAGTTTGGAGTTGGGCCTGGTGCCGCCCGCTGGGACCGCCATCTTGGGGTTCTGCAGGAGTTGGGCCATGATCCAGCCGTCATGGGGCCGGTCCCCGGGATGATCGAAGCCAATACCGCGAAGGCGCTGAAGCAAAACGGCGAAGCACCTCGAGACCTTCGGCTCATGCGTGATTTGGATGCTTTTGTCGAAAAAACGTTGCGAGGTATTGACCCTATCGCCGTGGATCAGGCGAAGAAGGAGTTTGGCGCGCATCTGTTGGACGGATATGCCAAGGCCGAGATAGGGGTCAAAAAGATCGACCCCAGACAGGAGAAAATCAAAAAACTGGAGGCGGAGAACAAGGCTCTCCGGGACGAAAAGAAGGCTCTCGAATGGACCTTGGGGTTAGTTCGTGATTTCTTGGCCGCCATTGCTCGGAAGCCTGAATTCCAAAAGATGCTTGGGCTATATCCGGCCATTGCGAAACTTTTCCATGCCGTCCTTGCTGGTTGCGGCTTGGAACTCATCAAGACGAAGCGGCCTAAAAATCCCAAATTGGAGAAGATGATGGAGAAAACCAAGGAGCTTGAGAAGGAGCTGGAAAAGACAATGCCTGGGCCAAGCCTCCCGAGTTTTTGATTTATGGGCGCTTCTTCGTAACTTTCGGAGCTTTCAGGACGCGCCGGCAATTGGGTCCCGGGGCAGGGACGCTGCAGGGTGGGCCGCTACGTTTTAGATCTCTGGGCTAGGCTCCCCGGCGATTTTTTCAAATGCGCGTTGAGCCTTTTTCCGACGAGAGGCTCGAAATCTCCGCGCAATTTTCTCGGCCACGCGCAGGATATGCTGCGGGGGCAACGGGGCGTCCAGCGCGATAGAGATTGTCGAGACACCCTTGTCCCAGCTCGCTCTGACCAAGCCTTCGATTTCTGGCCATCTGCAGAGGACGAATTCAACCCGCGAAAGATCCGATGTCTTGAAGGTGTTACACATATGCTTCCATGCCGGACTCCAGGGAGATCGGCACCGCCTTTCCACGAATTCCCACGTGATCAATTTGGGGAGGATGCGGCGAGGGGCGGTGGGTTTTTTGGGTGGCATTGTCTGGGGGTTTTTACTGGACACTTACTGGACAAATTTCGGCCGAACTTGTCCAGAACCTTCTTTACCCAAAAGAAAACCCGCCAACCCTGATAGATGCTGGGCTGACGGGCTTTTTTTGAAAATGGGCAGGAGTGGATTCGAACCACTGAAGGCAAGAGCCAGCAGATTTACAGTCTGCCCCGTTTGGCCACTCCGGAACCTGCCCGAAAGTTCTGCGCTGTCCGGCTTCAGGACGCAACGCGAGGTTCGATGACTATGCGTTTTATGACGACTTTTTCCAGCGGAAAGTTGTTGCGGTCGGTGCGGGTGCGGCTGATCTGCTCCAAATATTCGAGGCCCTCCAGCACGCGGCCGAAGACGGTGTATTCGCCGTTGAGCGCGGGCACGGGCTTGAGGGTGACGTAGAACTGGCTGCCGTTGGAGACGCGGGCCGGATTGATTTTGTTGTCCAGACGCGACATGGCGACGGACCCCTTGACGTGGGGCAGGCGGATTTCCGCCGGGATGGTCCAGCCCGGGCCGCCCGTGCCGGTGCGGTCGTTCGGTCCGCGTTTGCTGTAGGGATCGCCGGTCTGGACAAGTGAGCCGGGGAAGGCGCGATGGAATTGCATGCCCCGATAAAATTTTGTCCGGGCCAGCTCCTTGAAGTTCGCCGCGTGCTGCGGGGCTGCATCGTCGTAGAGGCCGATGACCACCCGCTTGAGTTCCTTGTCCTTGCCGACCTTGATGTCCATGACCACAACGTCCGGCCCGAGTTGCTGGGCTTGGGCGGTGATGGTTCCGAGAAAAACAGCGAAGAGGGCGATGAGGGCGAAGCGGTGGCGTGCGGTCATATCAGGAGATTTGAAGATCGGGTGCGGAGAGGCAAGGAAAGAGAGTGGTCGCGCTATCCGCGCCGGTCTTCGCGACGATCGCCGTGTGCGGGTTTCAGGCCGCCGCGGACCTTGACCACCGCGGCGAAATCTTCCTCGCCAAGGCCATCCGCGCAGGCCGCCTCGTAAAGGCGGAGCATCGCGGCGGTCAGGTTGCCTTGGCCCTCGTCCGCCAGTTCGCTGGCCAGACGCAGATCCTTGCGCATGTTCCGGGCGGAAAAGCGCGAGGCAAAATCGTCCTCCAGCATGCAGGGAAGTTTGAGGTCCGTGACGCCGGAGCGGGCGGCGTTGTGCTGGAGGGTATCCAGCAGCACGGCGGGATCCACGCCGTGGGCGCGCAGGAGGTTGACGGCCTCGGCCAGGGATACGGCGGCCGCGGCGGCTATGATGTTGGTGGCGATCTTGATTGTGCTCGCCTGGCCGACAGGGCCGGTGGGAATGATGGCTTTGGCGCTGGCCTCCAGCACGGTTTGCGCGCGTTCGAGCGCGTCGGGGTCGCCGCTCACGTAATAGGTCAGTTGCCCTCCTGCCGCCGCGTCGCGGCTCCCGGTGAAGGGCGCGTCGAGGAAGGCTGCGCCGGTGGGGCGGACTTCCGCGGCCAAGGCGCGCACGGTGTGGGGCGAGACGGTGGCATGGGAAATCACGACATGCCGCGGGGTCAACACCGGAAGCAACGCGCGCACGGTCGTGCGCAGCGCCACGTCGTCCGCCACGAAGATTTGCACGATGTCCGCCTGCCCGGCCACGGCGGCCGGGCCGGCCAGCGGGGCGGGCAGATCCGGGAACTCGCGCGGGGTGCGGTTCCACACAGCCAGCGGGAAGCCGGCGGCACGGAGCCGCGCGGCCACGCGCGAGCCGATGAGACCGAGGCCGAGGACCCCTACCGTGGGGCTAGCTGTCGGACTTGGTTTTGGCACCGGGGTCCGTCGCAGCGGGCTCGGCGGCGGGCAGCTTGTTCTCGACCTTGGCGTCGGCGCGGACGCTGTCAATGACGCCGCGAACCGCATCACGGCGCTTGCCCCCTTCGAGGTAGCTGCCGATCTGGGTTTTCACTTCTTCGAAGGGCATCGTGCCGGAATCCTTGCGGTCGGTCACCTTGATGACGTGCCAGCCGAACTTCGTTTTGACCGGCTCCTTGCTGATGTCGCCTTTTTTCATGGCGAAGGCGGCGGTGGAGAACTCGGGCACCATGCGGTCTTTGGGGAAGAAGTTGAGGTCGCCGCCGGATTCTTTGGCGCCGGGCTCCTCGGAAAGCTCCTTGGCCACCACGGTGAAGTCTTCTTTCTTGGTGGTCACGCGGTCGAGCGCGGCTTGGGCGGCCTTTTTCTTCTCGGCCACGACATCGTCCGAGGCGCCTTCCGGCACGAGGATGAGAATGTGGCTGGCGCGCACGAGTTCCGGATGCTCGAATTCTTTTTTGTTCTCGTCGTAGAACTTTTGGACATCCGCATCGGACACCTTGCCCTTGTCGCCCAGCTGGGACTCCATCCACTTCTGCTGCTGGGTCATCTTCTTGATGGTCTCGCGGAAGGTGGCGTCGGTCTCGCCGGCCTTGGTCATCTCGGCCTTGAAGGCGGCTTCGTCGGGGAATTGCTTCTTCACCCGGGTGATCTCGGCTTCGAGGTCTTCGTCCTTGATTTCAATCGAGGAAGCTTTGCGGGAGATGAGTTTGTCGACAATAAGCTCGTCGAGAATCTCGCGGTAGCCGGCCATTTTTTGATCGGGCGTGAGGTCGTCCGGGTTGATCCCGGAGGAGGCGAGGGCCGTATTGAAAGTGTCCTGCAGGTCGGCGCGGGAAATTTTTTCGCCTTCCACGACGGCCACGGGATCGGGCAGCTCGGGGGCATCGGATTTGGCCGCAGGTTTGTCCTTTTGGGCCAGGGCGGTCAGCGGAAGTAAGGCCGTGAGGGCAAGAAAGCCGGCGAGCCGGCAGGGTGTGAATTTCATAAGAGCCGGAAATAGTTGCACGGCAAGGCCACCGCCGCCAGCGGATTTTGCGCGGCGCGGCCGCCCGCTTCAGGGAATGGTGGTGACCAGAACCGAGACGGGGCCATCCGCCGGAGCCAGCAAAGGCGCCCCGGTCGCGGGAAGGATGAGGAAGTCTCCCGGTCCAAACGCCGTGTCTCCGCTGAGGGCCCGCCCTTCCAAGACGGTCACGATGGCGAAGTCTCCGCCCGCCACCAGCGGGGTGGGGGCGGTCAGGCGATGCTTCTCCACGCGGAAATGTGCGCATTCAGCCACCACGCCCGAGGTGGCATGATCGAGCGGCGGGGCAAAGTCGGCGAAATCGGTCGAGAGGAGCGATTCGTCCAGGTGAAGGTCGCGGGGTTTGCCATCCAGCCCGGTGCGGTTCCAATCGAAGACGCGGTAGGTCGTGTCGCTGTTCTGCTGGATTTCCACGATGAGGTTGCCCTCGCCGATGGCGTGAAGGCGTCCGCTCGGAATGAAAATGCTGTCGCCGGTGCGGGTGGGAAGAACATGCAGGCACTCCTCGACCCGGCCGGCATGAAGAAGTTCGGCAAATGTCTCGCGCGTCGTGCCGGGCCGGAGGCCCGCGTAAATCCTGCTCCCCGGGTCGCAGGCGAGGAAATACCACATCTCCGTCTTCGGCTCGCCGCCGAGGCGCGGGGCGATGGCGGCGGGGGGGTGGACTTGGACCGAGAGGCGGTCGCGGGCGTCGAGCAGCTTGCAGAGGAGCGGGAAGCGCGGGCCGGCGTTGGCGTGGCGCGGGCCGAAAATTTCCTCGCGGTGGTTCGTCCACAAGTCATGGAGCGTTCGTCCGGCCAGCGGGCCGTCCGCCACCACACTCTGCGCCTCCTCACGGTCAACCAATTCCCAGGCTTCGCCGATCGGCTGCCCGCCGGGCAAAGGACGCCCGAGGCGCCCGGCCAGTTCGCGTCCGCCCCAGACGCGTTCCATGTAGAGCGGGGTGAATTTGATCGGGCTCATTTTTCGGCAATGTAGAGGGACACGATGCCCGCGGCGAGCGGTTCGGCGCGGGCCGAGCGGAAGCCGTGGACGGTGATCAGCCGGCACATGGTCTCGCCCGAGGGGAAGGCTTCGATGGATTCGCCGAGGTATTCGTAACCGGCGCGCTGGCCGGTGACGCAACCGGCGATGAGCGGCAGCACGCGGTGGAGATAGAGGCGGTAAACCGCGGCGAGCGGCGGGGCCGGCAGCGAGAAGTCCAAGATCAGAAGATGCCCCCCGGGGGTCAGAACGCGGGACATTTCGCGCAATCCGTCCGGCCACGAGGCCATGTTGCGCAGACCGAAGGCCACCGTGACCGCATCGAAGGATCCGTCGGCCAGCGGCAGCTTGGTGCCGTCGGCCGCGAGAAGCGGGCGCAGACCTTTGTCCGCGGCGACCTTGAGCATGGGCAGGCAAAAATCGGCCCCGATCACGCGGGCCTGCGGGGCGGCTTGCCGGATGGCCAGGGCGAGGTCGCCGCTGCCGGTGGCGAGGTCGAGGACGCTGCGGGGTTTCCATGACGCGACCAGACGCGCGGCGCGGGCGCGCCAAAGAAAATCCAGCCCGCCCGAAAGCAGGTGGTTGGCGAAGTCGTAGCGGCCGGCGATCGCGCTGAAGATGCCTCGGACCTTGGCGGGGTTTTGCATGACAGAAGTGCTCACGAGAGGACTCGAACCTCCACGGGTCTCCCCATGCGCTTCTGAGACGCACGCGTCTGCCAGTTCCGCCACGTGAGCAGCAAGAGCCGGGTAAAATGCACGCCGCGAGCCCGCTTGTCCATCGGGAACTGAGGAGAGCCGGCTTGTCTTGGGGCGGAGGCTGGGCAATGTTCCACCCTTCATGAAGAAATCCGGTTGCGTTATTCTGGCGATTTTCCTGGTGCTCTGCGCCAGCGTCTTTTTCAACCTCCTGCTCCTCGCCTGGGTCGGGGCCGACGGGGCCGAGACCATGGCGGCCAACCGCTTCACCGCTCCGCGACTGGAGGAACGCTTGGTCGAGGAAGGTGATTCCTCGATGAAAATCGCCGTCATCCCGGTGCAGGGCGTCATTCAGACAAGCGAAAGCACCGAATGGGGCCTCTCGATGGTCGATGACATCAAGACGGCGTTGCGCACCGCAGCGGATGACGATGAGGTCAAGGCCGTGGTGCTGGCGGTCGATTCACCGGGCGGCGAGGTGACGGCCTCGGACATCATTTACAACGAGGTGCTGAGGGTCCGCGAACGCAAGCCCGTGGTCGTGTCCATGAGTTCGCTCGCCGCCTCGGGCGCCTACTACATTGCCTGCGGTTCCAGTTGGATCGTGGCCAACGAAACGACGTTCACCGGGAGCATCGGCGTGATCATCCAGTCGCTCAATTACGAGCAGCTCTTCGACAAGGTCGGCCTTGATTCGGTCGTGTTCAAAAGCGGCAAATTCAAGGACATGCTCAGCGGTTCGCGGCCCATGACTCCGGATGAACAGGTCTACGTCGAGGGCATGGTCCAGCAGGTTTACACCCGGTTCCTCGACATCGTGGCCGGTGCGCGCAAGCTCCCCGCCGACGAGTTGCGCACGGGCTTGGCCGACGGACGTATTCTTACCGGCAAGGATGCGATGGCGGCCGGGTTGGTCGACCAGATCGGCTACATCGAGGACGCCTTCGCCAAAGCGCGGGAACTCGGCGAAGCCCCGGGTGCGCAGGTCATTCGCTACGAGCCGAGCCTCAACTTCTCGCGCTTGTTCCATCTCTTCGGCGCGCAGAGCCAGTCGGCCATGAAGGTGCAGGTCGGGCCGGTCCCGGCCTTCCAGCTCCAGCCGGGCCGGGCTTACCTGCTGCCGGAGTTTTACGCCTGGTGAACGGGATTTCGTTCTGGCTGGGCTTCGCCGTTTTGGTGGCGCTTACGGCCGCGGGCTTGCGTTACTATTTGCCCCTCGCGCGGGCCGTGCTGGTGCGGGGCCGCGGCCTGGTTGGCACGGCATGGGTCGGCCGGATTGATGCAGTCCTCGCCATCGTGCTCGCCGCGTGGTTCCTGTTCCTCGGGCGGCAGGCTCTGCTGGCGGCGGGGGGGCGCACGCTGGACTTCAATGATGTCCTGACCGGCGCCTTTCTTTACGCCGCGATCGTCCTGCTTCTTGTCGGGATTTTGTTCTACCGCAATCTCCAGCCCTCGCGAATTTTCGGGTTCGGCTCGACCGGTTTCGGGCGCGCCCTCGGGCCGGCCTTGCTCGGGTTGGCCGCGGCCTATCCGCTGCTCATGCTGGTGCAGGCCATGGTTTACGGCGGGACGGATGGCTCGACCGGGCCTCAGGAAGTGGTGGAGTTTTTGCGCCACGCCGACTCTCCCCGGGACCGCATCGCGGTCATGGTCATGGCCGTGGTCGTGGCCCCCGTGGCCGAGGAAATCATCTTCCGGGGATTCCTCTATCCCGTGGCCAAGAGATACCTCGGCTCGTTGGTCGCGGTGGCCGGCACGAGTTTGCTTTTTGCCGTGCTCCACGGACACCTGCCCTCGGTGCCCGCCCTGTGCACGCTCGCCGTCTGCCTGACCCTTTGCTACGAGAGGAGCGGAACTCTCCTTGTGCCCATGATCATGCATGCGGTCTTCAACGCGGTCTCGGTCGCCGCCATCATCTATTTCACATGAGCACCCGGTCCGGCCGCGGCGAGGATGCGGTCATTGCGCGCCTGGCCCGCCAACTCCGCCGCCCCGGCGCGGATGTTGTCGCGGGAATCGGCGATGATTGTGCCGTGGTTCGCGGGGGCGCGCGCGGGCTCCGGCTTTTGCTCAAGACCGATTGCGTGGTCGAGCATCGACATTTTCGTCCGTCTCATCCGGCCCGCGCGGTCGGATGGAAAGCCGCCTGCCGTGCGGTCAGCGACATCGCGGCCTGCGGCGGCGCCCCCCGCTTCGCCCTGGTGACCTGCGTGGTGCGGAGCGGCCAAACCGGGCGCTGGCTCGGCGAACTTTACCGCGGGATCGAGGCGGCGGGGCGCCAGTTCGGGTTTCACGTGGTCGGGGGCGAGTTGGCCCGCACGGAGGGGCCGGCCGTGATCAATGTGGCCCTGACCGGCGACGTTTCCGCCCGCCATTTGGTCCGGCGCAGCGGGGGGCGTCCGGGGGATGTGCTTTTCGTCACCGGCTTGCTCGGCGGCTCGCTGGTCTCCGGCTGGCATTTGCGCTTCCGCCCTCGGTTGGCCGAGGCCCAGTGGCTCACGCAAAATTTTCGCCTGCGGGCCATGATGGATCTGAGCGACGGTCTGGCCGCGGATCTGCCCCGGTTGGCGGCGGCCGGTCGGACTGGGTTTCGCCTTGATGCTGCGTCCGTGCCGCGGCGGGCGGAAGCGTCGCTCGCCCAGGCCCTGGGCGACGGCGAGGACTTTGAATTGCTTTTTGCGTTGGCTCCGCGCGAGGCCGTGCGGCTCGAGGCAGCGTGGGCCAAAAAATTTCCCCGGGTGCGTCTCACGCGCATCGGTGCACTCGCTCCGCTCGGCGTGGCCGAGGGCTTGCGCCGCATGCGCGGTTTCGATCATTTTTCGCCATGAAACCGGAGGCCTTCATTTTTGACATCGGCAATGTCCTGCTGCGATTCGACTACAACCGCGCTTTTCGCGCCGTGCAGGCTGCCGGCGGACCCGCGCCCGACCGCGCCGCGATCGAGGCGCTCGGACATCGCTACGAGCGCGGGGGGATCGAGTCCGGGGCGTTTCTCGAGCAGTTGGGGACCATCACTCACCACGCTCTGCCGGACGCCGACCTGGCCCGCGCCTGGCAGGATATCTTCGAACCCATTCCGGCGGTCTGGGACGTCGTGGAAAAACTGCACGGACGGTATCCGCTCTACCTCCTCTCCAACACCAACGCCCTCCAGCACGACCATATCGTGGAACGCTACCCGATCCTGGGAAAATTTTCCGACGGCGTGTATTCCTACCAAGCGGGCTGCATGAAGCCCGAGCCGGAGATTTTTACCCGGGCCATCGCGCAATTCGGGGTCAGTCCCGAGAAGACGGTCTACGTCGATGATGTCACGGTTCACATTGAAGCCGGCCGCCGGGCCGGTCTGCATGCCGTGCAGTATGATCTGGCCACGCACGGGGAGTTTCTGGCCGCCTTGCAACAACTCGGCGTGACGGGCGTCTGAACTCCCGTCCCCCCACGGGCTCAAGGCTGCAACGGAAGCAGCCAGGGAACGAGCAGGACGCTGACGATCATGACGATGATCGAGAAGGGCACGCCGATGCGGACGAAATCACCAAAGCTGTAATTGCCGGGCCCGACCACCAAGGTGTTCACCGGCGACGAAATGGGCGTCATGAACGCGGTGGACGCGGCCAGCGCCACAATCATGGCGAAGGGATACGGCGACGCACCCAAGTCCCCGGCAATGGCCAGCGCGACCGGGGCCATGAGCACGGCGGTGGCCGTGTTCGAAATAAAGAGCCCGAGCAGGGCCGTGACCGCGAAGAGGCAGGCGAGGATGGCATAGTCGCCCGACCCGCTGGTGATGGCCATGAGGCCATCCGCCGCCAGTTCCACGCCGCCGGTTTTTTGCAGCGCGATCGAGAAGGGCAACATGCCAATGATGAGAATGAGGCTCTTCAAGTGAATCGACCGGTAGGCGCTGTCCAAATCGATACACCGCAAGGCCCCCAAGAGGAGGCAGGCGATCAGCGCCGCCTGCACATTGGGAACGATGCCGGTGACCATGAGCACGACCATGAGCAAAAGGCAGCCCACGGCGGGGAGGGCTTTTCCCGGAGCCGGAAGCACTTCGGCTCGCTCGACCGGCAGGTTGAGCACGACAAGGTCGGAGCGGTCGGACTGGAGGCGCGTGATCGCGTTCCATGCGCCCACGAGCAGCAAGGTGTCACCCACCTTGAGCGGCTCGGTCAGGTGTCCCCGGCCGATGGCCTTCTGTCCGCGGCGGAGGCCGAGCACGGTCAGTCGGTAGCGGCTGCGGAACCCCGCGCCGACGACCGTTTTGCCGACGAGATCGGAGTCCGCCGTGATCATGACCTCGGCCATCCCGATCTCCTGCGAGCGGTCGCTGAAATAGGCCCCGGTGATCGGCAGAATTTCGAGTGACTGACGGGAACAGGCTTCTTCGATGTTCACATCGGGCGCGAAAATGTCCACGAGGAGAACGTCATCCGCCTGCAACTCGGACCGCCCCGTGGGCGCGAAGACCTCGGTGGAAAAACGTCCCTTGCGCTCGATGCCGATCACATTGATGCCGGAAGATTCCCTCGGGTTGATTTCAGCCAGAGACCGGCCCACCAGCGGGGAGGCGGCCGCCACGCGCACGCGGAACTCGCGATCGGCCAGTTGGTATTTCTCGATCCAGTCGAGAATGCTGACCGTGCGGGAAGCCGTAGCATCGCCCGGCTTCTTCGATCCCAGCCAGCGCCGGGCCACGAGCATGTAAAGAATGCCCAGAATCAGGATCGGAAGCCCGAACGGCGTGAAGCTGAAAAAACTGAATCCCTCGGAGCCGGAGCGGACGAGTTCGCCGTTGACCACGAGGTTCGGCGCCGTCGCCACCAGCGTCATCATTCCGCTGATCAAAGCGGCGAAAGAAATCGGCATCATCAACTGGCTGGCCGCCGTGCCGGTGCTCTGCGAGATGCGCAACGCCACGGGAATGAAGATCGCCACGACCCCGGTCGAACTCATGAAGGCGCCCAGCGAGGTCACCACGGTCATGAGCAGTGCCGTCAGCCGAACTTGGCTCTGGCCGGCGGTCTGGATAAGCCAGTCGCCCAAACGCTGCGCGACCCCGGTGCGGACCAGGCTCTCGCCGACGACAAAAAGGGCGCCGAGGAGGATGATGGTCGGATCGCTGAACCCGGCGATGGCCTCGCCCATCGTGATGATGCCGGTCAAAGGCAGCACCGTGAGCATGATGAGCGCCACGGCATCCATGCGCGGGCGGTTCATCGCGAACATCGCGATGGCCGCGACGAGCAGTCCGAGGACAATGGCGAGGTCGCTGTTCAAGGCTGGTCGGTTTGCTGGAGGGCCACAACTTGCACGGAAACGTGCATGCGATCAAACGCATCCGCCGGACCCTCCCACGAACCGGAGAGCGGGGACGCCTCGCTGTGATGCGGAGCCACGGCGACGGAAATGTGTTCATCCCCCGCCGGCTTGTTGTTGGTCGGGTCGTAGCCCTGCCAGCCCGCCCCGGGGATGTAGATCTCGGCCCAGGCGTGCGTCGATCCGTGCTGGCCCTCGCCCATTTGCACATACCCGGTGACAAACTGCGCCCCGAACCCCCACAGCCGCGCGGCCTCAATCATGAGGACCGCGTAGTCGCGGCAGGACCCGCCGCCCAGCGCGATGGTCTCGCTCGGCAGCTGCACTCCCGGATCCTCGCGCCGCTTGTATTGGAAGGTTTCAAATATCCGAGTGTTCAGCCGGTTCAGCAGCTCCAGCGTGTCGACCAACTGGCCGGGCTGATACAAATCATTCAGCCACTCCCGCAGGGCGTAGCCATCGTGGGGGTAGGCCGGGAGACGGTAGGGGACGAGCGCGATTTGCTCGTTGGGCGAGTATTGGAACGGGAAAGACCGGGCCTGCGGCTCGATGTGGCACTCGATCAGCCGGTCCTCGTAAAGATCGACATCCACCTCACTCAAGATCCGCAGCGTTCTCCCCGCCTCGTCGAAGGTGGCCAAGGCCACGGAGTTGCCATCAAGGTCCCGCACCCAGCGAACCGACGCCTTCGGCTCGATCTCGAAACGCCCGCTGGCGATATGCACATCATGGCCCTCCCGCGGCCGCATCAGCGCACGATGCAGCCCGAAGCGGACCGGCTGGCGGTAGTGATACTCCGTGGTGTGGGTGATGCGGATCCGTTTCATGGCATTTCTGTTTGCCCCAGAAGCGGGCGGAAGTCCACCGCGGTGAGGAAAAATTCGCGCAATCAAAAGTCGCCCAAACCCTCATTTGCAGCTAAGATGCAGCCCCCACGGAAAAAATTTTCACCCAACATCAGACCTATGACAACCGAATCCAAGTGCCCCTTCAACCACGGCGCCCCCGCCGGGAAAACCAACCGCGATTGGTGGCCGAACCAACTCCGCCTCGATCTCCTCAGCGCTCACTCCGAAAAGTCCGACCCGATGGGCGAGAGCTTTGATTACGCGAAGGAATTCGAGAGCCTTGACTACACCGCGCTGAAGAAGGATCTCGCCGCGGTCATGACCAACTCGCAGGAGTGGTGGCCGGCCGATTTCGGGCACTATGGTCCGTTTTTCATCCGCATGTCCTGGCACGCCGCGGGCACTTACCGCACGGGCGATGGACGCGGCGGTGGCGGACGCGGTCAGCAGCGCTTCGCCCCGCTCAACAGTTGGCCGGACAACGTCAATCTCGACAAAGCCCGGCGTCTCCTCTGGCCGATCAAGCAGAAGTATGGCCGCAAAATTTCCTGGGCCGACCTCTTCATCCTCACCGGCAACGTCGCCCTCGAGACGATGGGCTTCAAGACTTTCGGTTTCGGCGGCGGACGGGCCGACACGTGGGAGCCCGACCTCGATGTTTATTGGGGGCGCGAGACCACCTGGCTCGACGACAAGCGTTACGCCGGTGACCGCGATCTCGAAAACCCGCTGGCCGCCGTGCAGATGGGGCTCATTTACGTGAACCCCGAAGGGCCGAACGGCAACCCCGACCCCTTGGCCGCGGCCCGCGACATCCGCGAGACCTTCGCCCGCATGGCCATGAACGACGAGGAAACCGTCGCCCTCATCGCCGGAGGTCACACCTTCGGAAAATGCCACGGTGCCGGCCCCGCCTCGCACGTCGGACCCGAGCCGGAAGCCGCTCCGCTCGAAGAGCAGGGCTTCGGCTGGAAGAGCTCGTTCCGCTCGGGCAAGGGCGGTGACACGATTTCGAGCGGACTCGAAGTCACGTGGACCCAGACGCCCGCGCAGTGGAGCAACCATTACCTCGAAAACCTGTTCAACTTCGAATGGGAGCTGACCAAGAGCCCGGCCGGCGCACATCAGTGGGTGGCCAAGGATGCGGGTGATGTCATTCCCGACGCCGCCGACCCGTCGAAGAAGCACCGGCCCACCATGCTCACGACCGACCTCTCGCTGCGCTTCGATCCGGCCTACGAGAAAATCTCCCGCCGCTTCCTCGCCAACCCGGACGAATTCGCCGACGCCTTCGCCCGTGCATGGTTCAAGCTCACGCACCGCGACATGGGCCCGCGTGCCCGCTATCTCGGACCCGAGGTGCCGGCTGAAGTCCTCATCTGGCAGGATCCCGTGCCGGTGGTCGACCACCCGCTGGTCAACGCGGCTGACATCGCCGCGCTCAAGGCGCAGGTTCTCGCCTCCGGCCTCACGGTTTCGGAACTGATCTCCACCGCGTGGGCCTCCGCGTCGACCTTCCGCGGGTCGGACATGCGCGGCGGGGCCAACGGCGCCCGCATCCGCCTGGCTCCGCAGAAATTCTGGGCCGTCAACGAGCCTGCGCAGCTCGGCAAAGTCCTGAGCGCGCTCGAGAAAATCCAAGGTGAATTCAACGCCGCGCAGAAGGACGGCAAGAAGATATCCCTCGCCGACCTCATTGTCCTCGGTGGCTGCGCCGCGGTCGAACAGGCCGCGAAGGCTGCGGGTCAGGCAGTGGAAGTGCCGTTCACTCCCGGTCGCACGGACGCGTCGCAGGAGCAGACCGACGTCGCTTCGTTCGCCGCTCTGGAGCCGTTTGCCGATGGCTTCCGCAACTACCTCAAGGCCCCCTCGACCGTCCCGGCCGAGGCGCTCCTCGTGGACCGCTCCCAACTTCTCACGCTGACCGCGCCGGAGATGACCGTGCTCCTCGGCGGCCTGCGCGTGCTGGGGACCAACACCGGCGGTTCGGCCCACGGTGTCTTGACCAAGAGCCCCGGCGTGTTGACCAACGACTACTTCGTCAACCTCCTCGACATGGCCACCGAATGGAAACCCGCCTCGCCCGAGGCCGCGACCTTCGAGGGACACGACCGTGTGACCGGCGAACTGAAGTGGACCGGCACCCGCGCGGACCTTGTCTTCGGATCGAACTCCATCCTCCGCGCTCTCGCCGAGGTCTACGGCTCGTCCGATGGCCAAGCGAAGTTCGTCCGCGACTTCGTCGCCGCGTGGACCAAGGTGATGAACCTCGACCGCTTCGACTTGGTCTAGTCCGGGCGAGGGGACAACCGCCGCAGCGGGCGGATCGGGTGCTTGACGGTGGAAAATTATGATAGATATTCTATCACAATGAAAACCGCCACGGTGGCCGACCTGCGCAACAACTTCGCGACGCTCTCCAAATGGATCCATGACGGCGAGGCCGTGACGATCACCAAACGCGGGCTGGCCTTTGCCACCCTGGCTCCGGCGCGCAAGAAAAAGGCGCCCCCGCCGATTGACCGCATGGCCCGGCTGCGCCGGATGTTTCCGGACGGCCCGGTCAAGGGCGACGTGCAGGTGGCCATCGATCACGACAGGGGCAACACTTGAGCGTCTACATTGACACTGGAATTTTGGTGAAGAGCTACCTCTTCGAGAAGGATTCCCCTGAGGCGATCGCCATCATTGAAGCGGCTGGTGATCCGCTGATTTTTTCGCATCTGCATGAAATAGAAATCCCGAACGCGGTCCGCTTGAAGCGTTTTCGAGGGGAAATCACCAAGGCGGAGGAATCGTCGGCGCTCCGGGTTTTCCGGGGCGACATTGATGCCGGTCGGTTGGTCCGACCCGATTACGACCTGCCGGAAGTGTTCCTTCACGCGGAGCGCCTATCCGCCAGGCACTCCGCGGAGATGGGAAGCCGCAGCCTTGACCTCCTGCATGTGGCCGCCGCGCTTGAATGCGGCTGCGCGAGCCTGGCCTCGTTCGATCAGCGTCAACGCAGGGTTGCTGTTCAGGCCGGGCTCAAATTGATCCCCTCAAGGCGGAGAGGCGGCCCATGAACTGCGCCGTTTTGGCCCCCTTTGTGGCGTGGCAGATGCCAATTGCACCACGCCCATGCGGTGCGCTCACTCCGCGAGGAAATCATCAAGGATGTCCCGCCGGCGGCCGGGCTGGTCAATCTCCATAGACGGTGACGGCGGTGGAGAGAATATGGTCGTAGGCCGGACGATTCGGCGAGGCCTCGAGGCGGTCGCGCAGCACAAAGTCCACCGGCCGACCGGGGAGTTCCTCCGCCTCGCCGGCCATCGCAAAGAGTCATCGGTCGGCATTGCGCGGCTGGGTCCTCCGTGGTGGCCAGCAGGTCGATGTCACTTTCCGCGCCCTGCCTTCCCCGGGCGAAGGATCCGAACACTGCGAGGTGCCGCACGCGGTGCTTGCGGCAAAATGACGCGATCTCGGGACGCAGATCGCCCAGAAGTTTCTGCTCTGCGTGCGGCCTCACAACCGAGGGCAAGGCCGGTTTATGACCCATCCGACCGGGGGGCTGGCAGTGCTCAGTTTTCAGCGCCCAGCCCGTGTCGGGGTCGGGTTTGTCGTGCCTTGGGCGCGGAGTTGGAAACCGGTCGGAGGCTGACGCAGGTTCCCGGGCTGGGCGATGAACCCGAAGGTGACGCGTCCGCGGGCTGGGATGTTGCGGTTCCACGTGGTGTTGCTGGCATCGAACACGATGGTCGAGCCGGTGCGGCTGGCCACGCGGGCGCTCCAGATGTTGGCGATCGTGCGGTCGAGGCCCGTGAGCGTAAGGCTCCAGTTGTTCAAGGGCGCGGCGGTGCGGTTCTCGATGTCGACCTGAGTCTGCAGTCCGGTGAGCCAATCCGAGGTGACTTTGAACGTCACCGTGACCTGCGCATTGGTGAACACCGCGTTCGCTGAACCCGGCGTGGGCCCTGGGGTCGGCACGGGGGTGGGCGCCGGAGTTGGCACGGGCGTCGGAACGGGCGTGGGCACCGGGGTTGGGACCGGCGTCGGGTTGGGTGTGGGGTTCGGTGTCCCCGTGCCACCTTGGTGGGTGAAGACGGCTTTGGCGGGCTGGAGTTTGAGGGCCCCGGGTGCGCCGAGGAATCCGAACTTCACGGTGCCGCGGGGCGGAATCGCGCTGTTCCAGCTGAAGGGTGCGCCGTCCAGCGTGTAGCGTTTGCCGGTGCGCGAGGCCACGCGGGCGCTGTAAACCGAGGTGATTTCCTGGTCGAGCTCGAAGGCCAGCGTCCACGCGGGCAGCGTGCGGTCGGTCTTGTTCACGATGGTCACGTCGCCTTGGAAGCCCGAACCCCAGTCGTTGGTCAGGCAGAAGCGCACGACGACCTCGTCGGTTTCGAGGATGGTGTTCTGCGCTCCGACCACGGGAACTCCGTTCGTCGTGCCGCAGTGGCAGGTGTCGCCGGTTTTCGGGCAATCCGGGAAAGGATTCGGGGTGGGCGTCGGGCTCGGACTCGGCGTGGGATTTGGTGTCGGGGTGGGCGTGGGCGTCGGATTGGGCGTGGGCGTCGGCGTGGGCGTGGGATTCGGGGTGGGGGTGGGCGGGAGGTTCGAGCCGCCGAAGTCGAGGTCGCTGGTGGAAAAAAAGACCTCGCCGACGGGATCGATCCTTTGCCAGGCCACGTAGAGGATGTGGCGCCCGGTGCGCGGCGGAAAATTGACGGTGAAGAGAAAGTTTGAGCCCACCAGGCGGGCGCTCTCCGCCCCGGCCAGAGGTTCGAGATCACTCCACTTGAGCGGCTGCGTCGGATCGTAGTTGGCGCGGGTGATGTAGGCGCGGAAGAAACTCGGCTCGTGCGGGGTGGCCCCGTAGAAGGTGCAGTTGAAGGGCCCCGCATTGACCCGCGTCGCCGGCCAATCGGTCCGCGCGAGGTTGAGCCCGCGGTATTTGTCGCGTCCGGCCCCCGGGAGCTGGCCATCAGGAATGGCGCTGACCCAGTCATAGTTGGGGATGTTGCGGCTGACCTCGTGCCAATCGTAAAATGGCTGGGTTCCCCCGAGCGCGATGGCCGCGCGCACGCCGCCCGACTGCGGTGTCTGCGGATTTTCCAGGAATCCGGCGTAGGACCGGCTGATCGGGTTGGCCATCGACCCGTGGCCGAAGGCTTGCGGCAAGCCAAGGCCGAGCAGGCCGAGGCAGAGGGTGAGGAGGATGAGGCGGGGAGGGGTGGATGCTGTGGTCATGCGTGGAGAGTTGCATCGAAATCCGCCCGTTTCCTCGCGGACTCGCCGGAGGAGGACGAAAACTCGCTGAATCGGCCCCTGGGCAGGGAAGCACGGATTGACCCGACTTTGGCCAACCGGCATGGTCGGCCCCGATGGAGCAGCACGCACAAAAGTCCACGGCCCACTTCTGGATCTGGAGCGGGGCCTTGTGGTTGGGCATGAGCTCGATGTTCTTTCTGACCCGCGCGATTCTGCATGATGACTGGCTTCGCGCCTTGGGGTTCACCTGCATGGTTGATGGGCTGGCCTTCCTCGTGATTATCGCGCTGAAGTTCGCCTATGAGCGGATGCAATGCCGCAACGGGTTCAGCCTGCGCACTGCGGGGTCGCTGGTCGGACTGAGTTGTTTGGGTTCTGTCCTGCTTTCCTCCGTCGCTTTTGGATTCGTGCGTCTGACCGGCTGGTGGATTCCCGGGTGGACCCCTCTGGAGGAAATTCTTCTGCGTTTTCTGCTCTACTGGCTGACTTTTTTGGCCGCGAGTTTTCTGTATTTCTGGCTCCTGGCGGATTCCGATGCGCGGCGGGGTCAGCAGGAAGCCGATGAGGCGAGGGCCGAGGCCACGCGGACCGAGTTGCTCCTGCTCCGGGCGCAGCTTGATCCACATTTTCTTTTCAACTCCCTCAACGGCATCGCCACCCTCGTCCCGACCGATCCAGCCAAGGCTTCCGTCCTCATCCACCAACTCTCGCGCTACCTGCGCTATTCGCTTGATCGTCGGCACCAGGACAGCGCCCGCATCAGCGAGGAGATCGCGGCCATGGAGACCTACCTTGAGATTGAAAAAACACGCTTCGGCGACAACCTCGTGATTTCCGTGCTCTGCGAGCCCCCGTCGCCGTCCCGCCGTGTGCCATGCTTCCTCCTCCAACCGCTGGTCGAGAACGCGGTCAAACACGGTTTCGCCACGGCCACGCCGCCCCTGCAGGTCTCGCTCCGCGTGCGCGAAACCCCGCGGGATCTCCGCATCGTGGTGACCAACTCCGGCCGTCTCGTCGGCCGGGCCCGCGGGCTGGGCCTCGATGTGCTGCGCCGGCGTTTGCAACTCCACTATCCGGGGAGACACCGCTTCCGCATCCGGGAGAACCAAGGTCAGGTCGTCTGCACGCTCATCGTGCGGGGGGAACCATGATCCGGATCGGCATCATCGACGACGAGCCGCTGGCCCGTGCCGGGCTGCGGCGGGCGCTCGCGCAGATGCCCGGGGTCGAGATCGTGTGCGAGGCCGGTGACTTGCGCGAGGCGGTGCAGGTCCTGGAGAAAACCCAACCGCAGGCCATCTTTCTCGACATCCAGATGCCCCGCGCCACCGGCTTCGACCTGCTCGACCGCCTTGATCCCGCGCCACTCGTGGTTTTTGTCACCGCGCATTCCGAGCACGCCGTGCGGGCCTTTGAGGTCAACGCAGTCGACTACGTGCTCAAGCCGGTGGAGCCCGCCCGGCTCAGCCAGGCCATGGAGCGCTTGCGGGCCCGCCTGACGGGCGGCGAGGACGCCGAGATGTTTTCGCCGGAGGATCGCATCTGCCTGCGCGCGCCGGAACGAACCATCGTGACCCGCATTGCCGACATCATTTGCATCCGGGCGGATGGCGATTTTTGCCGCTTCTTTCTGGCTGACGGGCAAAACCATTTCATCTGCCGGCCCCTCGGGAGTTTTCTATCCAACCTCCCCAATCCGCCCATCCTGCGTCTGGACCGCTCTCTGGCTATCAATGCTCAGCGGGTGCAACGCATCGAGCGCTCCGGCGCGCACGGCTCGAAGCTCTGGCTCGAAGGTCTACCCGAGCCCGTCGCCCTCGGCCGCGCGGCGACGGCCCGACTGCGCAGCGCCGTGGCTTGAGCCGGAGCGCTGGCGCTTCCGCGGCTTGCTTTTTCCTCCGTCGTCGGGGGAGATACAGCGATGGAACATCCTGCCGACTTGGGTTTCCGCATGCCTGCGGAGTGGGAGCCGCATGAGGCGGTGTGGTTTTCGTGGCCGCACCCCGAGGGCATCAGTTTTCCCGGGGCCTACGACCGCATCCCCCCGGCCATGGGCGCGCTGGTCCGCGCGGCGGCGGAGTTCGAGCCGGTGCGGATCAATGTGCGCGACGCCGCGGAGGAAGCGGAGGCACGGCGTCATGTCGGCCGTCACGACCGGGTGCAATACTTCCACCTGCCGACCAGCGAACCGTGGTGCCGCGACCACGGGCCGATTTTCCTGGTCAACGACGCAACGGGAGAAGTGGCGGTGGCGGATTTCGATTTCAATTCCTGGGGCGGCAAGTATGCGGGGCCGGATCTCGACCGGCTGGTGCCGTCAGCGTTGGCCAAAGTTCTCGGCTTGCGCTGCTTCCGCTGCCCCATGGTCCTCGAGGGCGGTTCGATCGAGGTCAATGGCACGGGCTCGGTGCTGACCACGCGGAGCTGCCTGCTCAACCCGAACCGCAATCCGGACCTCGCCGAGGTGCAGATCGAGGCCAACCTGCGTGGTTGGCTCGGCGTGCGGAACATTCTCTGGCTGGGCGACGGGATCGAAGGGGACGACACGGATGGCCACATCGACGACCTGACGAGGTTTGTCGGAAGATCCCGCGTGGTCACCGTGGTCGAACCCGACCAGGGCGACCCCAATCACCTGATCTTGGAAACCAACCTCACGGCTTTGCGGGCGCTGCGTGACGAGGACGGAAAACCGCTGGAGGTTGTCACACTGCCGATGCCGGAGCGGCGTCTCGAACACGAAGGCCAGCGGCTGCCGGCCAGCTACGCCAATTTTCTCCTCGTCAACGGCGGCGTGCTCATGCCGTCCTTCGGCGATCCGCGCGATGACGAGGCGGCGGCGGTGCTTGGCTCGCTCTTTCCGGGGCGCAAGGTCGTGCCCGTCGATTGCCGCGCCATCATCATCGGGCTGGGTTCCGTCCATTGCCTGACCCAGCAACAGCCGGTCCCGCCGCGGGTTCTCGCCTCGTGAGTGTCTCGACGGGGGTGCCGCTAACGGCGGAGCAAAGAGCCTCGTTGGCTCTTTCGCTGGATTTGTTCGGCCCGACCCAAAACAAGCGCGGCCGACAGATGTATCGGCAGGGCTTGGTCAGGAGCATGGGTTGGGAAGTGGGCGGCCAGATCATCGTGGCGCAGGTTGCCGGCGGGGCCCTTTACACCACGCGCCTGATTTTCGGGGCGCGTGACCTTGAGACCTCCTGCACCTGCCCATTTGGTGAGTATTGCAAACATGCCGCAGCGGTCGTTTACCTCCTCGGTCATCGGGGAACCAAGGCGCTGCCCGTCTGCGACGAGCCCGAGGGGCCGGAGCAGGCCGGGGAATCTCCCGCTGCCGGGTCGCTCGTCGCGCTGGTGCAGGAAAAGTCGGGGAAGCGCCTGCCGCCTGCGGCGATGAAGTTCCTGGTCAAGGCCGCGGATTGGTGGGAGGCGAAGCGGGAGCGCGCGGAGGCGGGAGAAATTTCCCAGCTCTGCGGGCGGGCTGCCTATTGGGGCTACAACAACCAGGCCGTGCGGCTTTTTCCGGAGGAGACTCCGCCCGCCACGCCGTGGGAGTTTCTCGCCTATCTTTTTCTCGCGGCGCGAAAGCTCAACCTGATGCTGCCGACCCCCGTTGTTGACCTGATCGACCCGAATCTGGTCATCAGGCTCTCTTCCGAGGTGGAGAAGCGCGAGGAGGTCCTCAGGTGGAGGCGCATGCTGGGTTCCTGGGCGCAGTCACGCCTGGAGGAGCCCGCGGCCCTACCCGAACTGCGTTTACGATTGCTCGCCAAAGGCGCCTCGGTGGAGATGCGGGCGCCCGGCGCGGAGGATTTTGCCAAAGCCCCGCGCAATGTCGTGGAGCCTCTCATCCGATCCCTGCGCGGCGGCCGGCCCGCCGACGTGCCCCTGGGTGCGGCTCTGGTGGTGCGGGCGCTGACCGATTCGTATGGCGGCTACGCCCGGGGGGACATTGAGCCGGGGTCGCGGGCGCTGATCGAAAGCCTGTCGGGTTTGATCGAGAGCCCCGAGCTTTTTGCCCGGCATGTGGCCGGGGCGCACGACGGTCCGCTTGAAGTCGTCTCCGCGCCCTTGCTCTGGCAGCTCGACCCGCCGCCAGGTGAGGGCGGCGGATCCTACCGGCTCAGCCTCGCCAACGCGCAAGGGGAATCCATTCCGGCTCCGGTGGCTTTGCTGCCGGGCACGCCCCGGTGGTATGTCACGGAGTCCGTGGTCTACCGGGTCAATTACTGGCCGTTCAGCGAGGGCGAGACCAAGCTGCCCATGATGATTCCCGCGGCCGCGCTGGAGTCGAGCGAGGGGCTGAACGTGCTCGGTCGGCTGGCCGTGCCGGTGCCGCCCAAGCTGGCCTCGCGCGTCCGCATCATCCAGCCCGCCGTGGCGGTGCAAGGCCGTCTCCATCGCCCGAAAGGAGCAACCAGCGACTACCTCCGCATCCACGCCCGGTCGGTCTACCGGGGCGGAAAAGGATCCGCCGCGCAGTGGAGCGGAGATGCGTGGGTGTTCGAGCGGACTGGGGACGTGGCCGGGTTGTCGTCCGACGAGGAGATCACGCAGATGGACGACAGTCCCATGGTCGCGGCGGCCGCGTGGCTGCGCTCGTATCCTTTGCGGCCCACAGGCGATTATTCCCAGACGATCTGGCTTGAGCAGCGCATCGTCGCCAAGGACTGGGCCGCGCAATTCCTCGCCTGGCTGGAGCGTCGTCCCGAGGGGTGCGAGGTGAAACTGGACGCGGAACTTGCCAGTCTGCACAGCGGTCAGGTCTCGGGCACGCTGCGTCTGGATATCGAGGAATCCCCCCATGGGATTGACTGGTTCGACCTCAGCGTGGCCTTGCAGGTCAGCGATACTGAGCTCACGCCGGATGAAGTTAATTTGCTGCTCAAGGCTCAGGGGCGCTGGGTCCGCCTCGTGGGCAAGGGCTGGCGCAAGCTGGATCTGGAGATCGGCGAGGAACAGTTGGCCGAGTTGGCGGCGCTGGGCTTGGCTGCGCATGAGTTCGGGGCGGAGAAGCAGCGCCTGCACGCCCTCCAACTCGGGAGCCTCGGGGAAAAGAAAAGCTCCCTGCTCCCAGCCGACCGCGCCCATGAGGTGCGGCGTCGCATTGAGGAAATCAAGACCCGGGTCACGCCGCCACCCCCGGCTGCCATCACGGCGGAATTGCGGCCCTATCAGGTCGAGGGATTCCATTTTCTGTCCTACCTCACGGAAAACAATTTCGGCGGCGTGCTGGCCGACGACATGGGCCTGGGCAAGACCTTGCAGGCCCTCACGTGGATCGCGTGGCTGCGTGAGGAGCAAAAGATGACCGGCCCCGTCCTCGTGGTCTGCCCGAAATCCGTCCAGGACAACTGGCGCGGAGAGAGCGCAAAATTTTTCCGCGGGCTCAAAGTCGAAGTCTGGACGCGGGCCACGGCGGGGCAGGCCGGCTTGGACGGATCCGTCGATCTGCTCGTCATTCACTATGCCCAACTGCGCATCCACGGGGATCTGCTGCAGGAGCGCAAGTGGGGGGCGGTCATTCTCGATGAAGCCCAGGCGATCAAAAATCCATCCTCGCAAAACGCCCGCACCGCTTGCGCCCTGGTCGCCCCGTATCGGCTGGCTCTGACGGGAACGCCGATCGAGAATCGCCTGATGGATCTGTGGTCGATCTTCGCCTTTGCCATGCCGGGGGTGCTGGGCAACCGGACGAGTTTTGCCAAGCATTTCGACCGCAAGGACGACCCGTTGGCCCGCCGTCGGCTGGCTGCGCGCACCCGGCCGTTCTTGCTTCGCCGCACCAAGAAGGAGGTGGCGCGCGAGCTGCCCGAGCGGATCGAAGAGGATCTCGTCATTGAGTTCGACGGCACGCAGGCCGCGCTCTACCAGGCGGAACTCAAGCGCGCCCGCGCCCAACTCCTCAACGTCCGGACGAACCAGCAACTGGACAAACTCCGCTTCAACATCCTCACCAGCCTGCTGCGCCTGCGGCAGATTTGCTGCCATCCGCTCTTGGTCGGCTTCGAGAGCGGAGGGAAGCGTCCGAAGCGCAAGGCCGCGGCGGCTCCCTCGGTGGAGAGCAGTGCCAAGGTCGCCGCGCTGCTCGAAACGCTCGAGCCCTTGATCGAGGAGGGGCAAAAGGTCCTCGTTTTTTCCCAGTTTGTGCAGATGCTCGGAATCATCGAGCAGGAGCTGGCCGGACGTGAGTGGAAGACCTTCAAACTGACCGGCGAGACGGAAGATCGCGGGTCGTTGGTCGATTCCTTCCAGAACCACGACGGTGCCGCAGTCTTTCTCATCAGCCTGAAGGCGGGTGGCACCGGCCTCAACCTCACGGCGGCCAGCTATGTGGTGCTCTTCGATCCATGGTGGAATCCCGCCGTCGAGGCCCAGGCCATCGACCGCACGCATCGGATCGGGCAGAAAAAAACCGTCTTTGCCTACCGCCTGCTGATCAAGGGCACGATCGAGGAAAAAATCCGCCGCCTGCAGCAGCACAAGGGTGCGCTGGCCCAGGATATCCTCGGGGAGGAAGGTTTCGCCAGGGCCCTCACGCTTGACGATTTTCGCTTCCTCTTGGGCGGCGATGAGGAGGCTTGACCGGGCTCCGCCGCGGTCTTGACTCGATTTGCGGGCGGACCCATTCTTTCTCACCCTCGCAACACACCAAGGAGCTACTCGTGGATATCAAAGAAATCAAAGCGCTCATCGATTTGATGAAAAAAAACGGGCTGACCGCCTTCGAGATGGAAAAAGACGGCTTTCGCATCTCCTTGGCCAAGGAGTCGGGCTACCAGCCCGGCATGGCCTACGCGGTTCCACCGCCCGCCCCGGTCGCCGCGGCCCCGGCTACCGTTGCCAGTTCCGCCCCCGCCGAAGTCGCCCCCGAGGCCACCCCGGGCAAGGAAATCACCTCACCGATGGTCGGGACGCTTTATTTTGCTCCCTCCCCGGAATCGCCGCCCTTTGTCTCCGTCGGCCAGGCGGTCACGCCCGACACCGTGGTCTGCATCATCGAGGCCATGAAGGTCATGAATGAAATCAAGGCCGAAGTCGCCGGCACCATCGCGGAAATCGCAGCGGAGAACGGGCAGCCCGTCCAGTTCGGTCAAGCCCTCTTCCGCCTCAAGTAACCTGCGGGTCCGTCCCGGTCCGCTGCTGTCATGATCAAGCGCCTGCTCATCGCCAACCGCGGCGAAATCGCCCTCCGCATCATCCGCGCCTGCAAGGAACTCGGCATCCGCAGCATCGCGGTTTACTCCGAGGCGGATGTCCAATCCCTCCACGTGCAGCTGGCTGACGAGGCCATTTGCATCGGTCCCGCCCCGAGTCCGCAGAGCTACCTCAAGATCGACCGCATCATCAGCGCGGCGGAAATCGCCGATGCTGACGCGATTCATCCCGGCTACGGCTTCCTCGCCGAAAACGCCCACTTCGCCGAGGTCTGCGGCAGTTGCAAAATCAAGTTTGTCGGCCCGTCGCCCGAGGCCATCCGCCTGATGGGTGACAAAAACATGGCCCGCCAGCAGGCGATCAAGGCGGGAGTGCCGATCACGCCGGGCAGCGACGGCATCGTCGAGAGCGAGGGCGAGGCCCTGCGGGTCGCCCGCAAGATCGGTTTTCCTGTCATGGTCAAGGCCGTGGCCGGCGGCGGCGGACGCGGGATGCGCGTGGCCCACAACGAGGTCACGTTGGTCAAGGGCTTCCACAGCGCGCGGACCGAGGCGGAGAAAGCCTTCGGCAACGCGGCCGTTTACATCGAAAAGTTCGTCCAAAACCCCCACCACATCGAGTTCCAGCTCATCGCGGACAGCAAGGGCAATGCCGTCCACCTCGGCGAGCGCGACTGTTCGGTGCAACGGCGCAACCAGAAGATCATCGAGGAGTGCCCATCGCCCATCATGACCAAGGAGCTGCGCAAGAAGATGGGTGACGCCTGCCTCAGCCTGGTCGAGGCGGTCGGCTACGAAAATGCCGGGACGATCGAGTTCCTTGTGGATAACGAGAGCAATTTCTACTTCATGGAGATGAATACGCGCATCCAGGTCGAACATCCGATCACCGAGGAGGTTTACGGATGCGATCTGGTCAAGCAGCAGCTCCAGATCGCCTCCGGCGCACCCCTTTCCCACCACGTGCTCCACGCGGTGCCGCGGCACCATTCGATCGAGTGCCGGATCAATGCCGAGGACCCGGAGAATAATTTCCAGCCGTCCCCCGGCACGATCGACCTCTACTACGCGCCGGGTGGGCGGGGTGTCCGCATCGACTCGCATGCCTACGCGGGCTATCCCGTGCCCTCGCACTACGACTCCATGATCGCCAAGCTGATCGTTCACGCCTCGACGCGCGACCAGGCCATCTCGCGGATGAGCCGCGCCCTCGGCGAATACATGATCACCGGGATCAAGACGACCATCCCCTTCCAGCAGGAAATCATGCGGCACAAGGATTTCATCGCCGGCAAATACGACACGGGCTTTGTCGAAAAAATGCTGGCCGAGCGCGCGAAGAAAAAGTGAAGCCTTTGGCGGAAGCCTGCCTCTACGGGATTGTTGACCTTGGCTACGTCTCGGCCGAGACGGCCCCGGTCGCCGCCGGGCATCTCATCGCCGGGGGAGTGGATGTGCTGCAACTGCGGGCCAAAAAAACCGAACGCGGCATCATAGTCCGCCTGGCCCGGGAGCTCCATGATTTGACGCATCCGGCCGGCGTGCCCCTCATTCTCAACGACCATCCTGACCTCCTCCGCGAGGTGCCGGCCGAGGGGGTGCATGTGGGGCAGGATGATTTGGGCGTGGCCGAGGCCCGTGCGGCGGCCGGTCGTCCCTGCCTCGTGGGCAAATCCACCCACGGGCTGGCGCAGGCGTTGGCCGCGGCGGAGGAGGGGGCGGATTACATCGGGTTCGGTCCTCTTTACGCCACACCAACCAAGCCGGGGCGCCCGGCCATCGGTTTGGACGAAATCGCGCAGGTCGAAGAGATGCTGAGTATTCCGGTTTTTTGCATCGGCGGGATCAAGCTCTCGAACCTTCCTGAAGTGCGCGCCGCAGGGGCGCGTCGCGTTGTCATTGTTTCCGGCTGGCTCCAGGCGGACGATATTGCCGCAGCGGTGCGCGAGGCGGGCCATCTTCTCGAATCATGAAAACTGTTTGTTCGCCCGAAGTGACAGAAGCCCTCGCGGCCGGGCGCCCGGTGGTGGCTCTCGAATCGACCATCATCGCCCACGGCATGGCCTACCCGGCCAATGTGGAAACCGCCCTCGCCGTCGAGCAAGTTGTGCGCGACCACGGGGCTGTGCCGGCCACCATCGCGGTCATCGCGGGGATTCCGCGGGCCGGTTTGACCCGCGAAGAGATCGAGCGATTCGGTCGCCACGGTCCGGAGATCATGAAAGTTTCGGTGCGCGATCTTCCCTTGGTCGCCGGTCGCGGACTGGACGGCGCAACCACCGTGGCTTCGACCATGCGCCTCGCTGCGATGGCTGGCCTCCCGGTGTTTGCCACCGGCGGCATGGGCGGGGTGCATCGCGGGGCCGGGGAAACATTCGATGTCTCGGCCGACCTCACGGAAATGACCCGGAGCAATGTCGCGCTGGTCACCGCCGGGGCCAAGGCCATCCTTGATCTGGCCCTGACCCTCGAACGCCTCGAGACTGATGGCGTTCCCGTGGTCGGATACCAAACAGGCGAGTTTCCCGCCTTCTACTCCCGATCCAGCGGGCTCAAGGTTCCGATGCGGGCCGACTCCCCCGCCGAGGTGGCCAGCATCATGCGCTCCAAGTGGGACCTCGGCCTCCCGGGGGCGGTCATCGTGGCCAATCCGATCCCCGCGGCGGATGAAATCCCGGCCTCCGAAATCGAACCGGTCATTGCCGCGGCTTTGGCCGAGGCCGAAGCCCGCGGCATCCGGGGCAAAGACGTCACGCCTTTCCTCTTGGCCGAGATCGCCCGGGCGACCGAGGGGCGTTCGCTTCGGGCCAACATCGCCCTGGTCAAAAACAACGCCCGCGTGGCGGCCGAGATCGCCTCGTCCTACGCAACGGCGGTGTGACCGGACCCGCTGCCTGCGCTTGCATTAGAGAGGGGCGCACCTATCTTTTTCCTTCGGAATTCCCCTCATGCGGCCCACGTCTCATCGACTGCTTTGGTTTCTCGCTTTGGCTTTGGTGCCAGTTGTCACGGCACTTGAAGCCGCTGCGGCGGACGTCCCGGAGATTGAATCGCAATTGACCAGTGGCACGGGCGGCGGGACGTTCAACATCGGCACCTTCCTCGGCGCCGGCCGCTACTATTCCAACGGCATCACCGGGCAGAACAGCACCACCGCGAATCTCGAGGCCGGGCATATCTGGAACGGCCACGAGTCGCTGCAGCATGTGACGAATTATTTCCAGTCGTCCGGCACATGGAGCAACGGCCTCGTCTCGGCGCTCTATGACCGCCATGCCACGCAGGTGGGCATGATCATTGCTGGACGGCAAACGACCAACGGCGGTTCGATCAGGCAGCAGGGCATCGCCTACGGGACCGACCTGCTGAGCGTTGCTCTGGCGAGTTCATGGGTCGGTTCGGCTTACACCGGAGTCTTCAACGTCACCGTTGACACTTGGGTTGACGGATTCACCAACGCCTTTGCCCGGGCGGATGTCGTCAACTCGAGCATCGGTTTCACCGACCCGGCGGGGACCAACGCTTTCACGTTTTTCACCGATGCCATGGTCGCAGCCCACCGCACAACCACCTACGTCACGGCCGCGGGCAACTCGGGCGCCCTAGGAACAAATACCGTGGGCGCCCCCGGTTCCGGTTACAACACCATTACCGTGGGCTCGCTCGGCAGTGCCAATGCGTATGACACAATTGCCAGCTCAAGCAGCCGCGGTCCGCAGAGCTTTCTTGCCTACAGCAATGGCAACCCGGTGGAAATCGCCGGGGTGCGCGCCGCCGTTGACATCGTCGCGCCGGGCGTGGGGATCACCGCCGCCTATTTCGGCGGCCAGAGTGGCGGCAACAATCCTACGCTCCCGGGATCGACGTCTTGGACAACGAACGCCAACAGCTACACCGACGTTTCCGGAACCAGTTACGCGTCACCCGCCGTAGCGGGCGGGGTGACGTTGATGGCCAGCGCGGCCAAGACTTTGCCCGAGTTGGCGGGTAACACGGAGGCATTACAAAACGTGGTGCTCAAATCGGTCCTCCTGACCGGTGCGGACAAGATCACGGGCTGGTCCAACGGCCAGGGCACGAGCAACGGTGTCATCACCACGACGCAGTCGCTCGACTGGACCCTGGGGGCCGGACGAATGAATCTGGACCGCGCATTCGACATTCAAGTCAATGGCCAGACCGGCGTCACCGGCACCAACACGGGGGATCAGGGTAAAGTTGATGCCAAGGGCTGGGACTTCGGCGCGGCGCAACTCGGCCTGACCAACGACTACGCCCTGACCGGGCGACTGCTCGGCGGCTCGACCTTCGCCACCACGCTCTCCTGGCTGCGCGAGCGCAGTTACAACGCTGGCGCCGGAACGGTCAGCGACCTCGCCCAGGCCGACCTCAACCTCTCGCTCTGGCAACTCGGCGTGAACAACACGTTCGAGTCGGTCATCGCGCAGTCGGTCAGCCTCTACAACAACGAGGAGCATCTCTCGTTCAGCCTCCCGAGCACCGGCTATTACGGGTTGCGCGTGAGCTACGCCAGCAACACCTTCGATCTCACCGGAACCTGGGGCACGGCCGGCAACCGGCAAACCTACGGGCTGGCCTGGGCTGGGACAGCTCTCAGCGGCGATCAGGTTGTCTATCAGATGCAGACCGGTCGCTTCAATGCGCTCTTGACGGAGAAAAACCTCAGTCCGCCCTACGCCGGCATTTTCAACAATGGCACCAATGAGGTCGGACTTTATGCGAACCAAGGCTCGTTCGGGAATACGCCCGGAGCAGCCGCTTTCCAAACTTTCACCACCACGGGAAACGGCAACACCGGAGCGGTCCGGCCCATGCAGGCCGGCGACACGTTCACCATCGTCAGCTCGACCTCGGCCAATCCCAGCGCCGGTGGTCGCGTCGGCATCTCCTTCCGCGACAGCACGAACTACACGGACTTCTTCTCCGCGACGGATGGCGACACCGAGGCGCGCTTGCAACTCGACAGCTCAGGAAATTGGAAAATCTACGAGGGCAACACCGCCCAGATGACCTCCGGTTCCGGCTCGGGCACGAACCGCACGCTCGTCCTCAAGATCACGAGCAGCACGACCTTCGATGCGCAGATCGGCGGCACTTGGTATTACAACTTCACCATGGGCGCGGGCGGCGGCCTCATCGACAGCCTCGCCCTCTATGCCTACGGCGACACCAACCCCGATGTGTATTGGAAGAATGGCATGCTGGAGGACACCGGAACGGTCGAGCTTGGCTATGCCCTCGGTAGCACCAACTCGCGCACCCACGCGGGCAACGTCTTCACCCCCGGGGTCATCACGGACGGACTCGCCGCCACGAGCAATGTCACCGTCCGCACGAATGCCGTCCTCATCGGCGGCGACGCCGGCTCGCAGGTTAACCTCGTCCACTCGAACACCTACTCCGGGCTCACCACAGTCAACGCCAGCGCCACGGCCGAGTTACAGCACGCCTCCGCGCTGGGCTCGATTAATGCCGGGACGACGGTCTCCGCCGGCGGGGCGATCAAACTCTCTAGCACGACGGGCATCTCCTACGCATCCGAGTCACTCACCCTCCATGGGTCTGGGGTCGGCGGCGTGAACGGCGCCCTGCGCCAGGTAGGTGGCACCAACACGTGGAATGGCGACATCGCGCTTGGTTCCGACGCCCGGATCAATGCGGACACAACCGTCGGGGCCGGCTCGCTCACCATCGCCGGGGCCATCGCGGGAGGATCCAACGTCCTCTTCGCCGGCCCAACCGGAGCCGACATCACGGTGAGCGGGACCATCGGCGGCACCGGCAATACCAACGCCGGCACGGTCACGTCCCTGTTCAAGGACGGCAGTGGCACGCTCACCCTCACCGGGAACAACACGTTCACCGGCGCCACCCGCGTTGCCGCCGGCACATTGACCGCCGCAGCCGCGGGCGACGACCAGGCCCTCGGAGCTACGGCCCGTGTGACGGTGGATGCCGGAGCAACTCTGCTCCTAGGCACGAGCAATCAAATCAGCGACGGCGCAGCCATCACGCTCTCGGGTGGCACGATTTTGCGCGGCAGCGGCGTCAGCGAAGTGTTCGGTAATCTCAATCTCACGCAGGCCTCGTTCCTCGATTTTGGCACCGGCGCAGGCAGCACACTCCAATTCGGCACCTACACGCCGACTGCGTTGCTCACCGTGGCGAATTTCTTCGCGGGCAACACGCTTATCTTCGGCACCGACCTGACCAGCACGATCAACACCGGCAGCCTCTTCAGCTTTTCCCATGCCTTCAATTCTTCATGGAGCGGCAGCCAGTTCACCATCACAGCCATTCCCGAAACCTCGACCATGCTCGCCGCCGGTCTCCTGGCTTTTTTCGTCGCGTCAATCTGGCTGCGGGACTGGATCAGAGGATGCCAGCGCGCCTCGCGGCCTCGACCACCTCGGTGAGTCGGGCGACCGATTCCTCGATCGCGGACCTTTGGGACGCGAATGCCGGGTCGGCTGCCCAAGCCTCGAACAGCGCCAGCCCGGCCTGCTGCTTGCGCGCCAGGGTCTCCCGGGTGTCTGGGTATTGTGTGGATGCGATGTTGGGGGTGATGATTACGTTCACCTGCGGAAAGACGCGCAGGAAATAGTCTGCCTCGTCCGCGGAAACGCCTGGGTCCGCCAGATAATCACGGATCACGTTAAGGTGCGCTTCGGAGGTGGGGTCGAGCTTGGCGACGATGGTGGCTCGCGATTTGGCCACCTCGGCATCGAGTTGGACGCCGGTTGTCTCGCGCACCACGGTGGCGGCTACCGACGGGTCGGCGCTTGCCATGCGTTGGAGGACGATGGCGGCGGCGAAGGGGGTTCCGGAATCAGTCTCGCCCTCAAGAAAGCGCACCATGTCGGGCACCAGATCCTTGTTGTGCTGGGCTACTACAAAGTCGAATGATTCCAGTAGGGCACCGGTTGGTTGCTGCGTCCACGTCGGGTTGCGCAGCATCTCGGCCAACTTGGCCGAGAAATAGGGATCATCACGCTGCTGCCCGGACGCCTCCCAGACCACCTTCAGGCCCATGGCCCAGTCGGCAGTAGTTCGTGGTTGGTCAAGGACGTGGTTGCGCACGAAATCGGCCGCCACCGGCGACGCCGTGGCCGCTAGCCCGTCGAGCAGGAGACTGCGCCAGTTGGGGACCGTCTCCATGCGGCCGTCAAACCCCGGCTGGAAGGGAAGTCGGAAATCAATGTCCTCAAACCCCGCGCCGAGCAGGCGCACCAACTCCTCCGCCACCGCATCCGCCCCGAGCTGGCCGATTGCCGTGGCAACGAGTTCCCCGAACTCTTGGATCAGCCGTTGCCGGCCGCGTCCGTCCGCGGCCGTTAGGAGCGCCTCGCGCAACCGTTGGATTTCCGCGCCCAATGAAGCCGCATCCAATTGGCGCGCGGTGGCAGGCGTAGCCGGGGAAGGTATCGGCCGGGCTCCCGGCGGTGTTCCGACGGTTGCCATGCCGGCCGGGGGCTGTTGGTATCCAGGCATGCCGGGACGCGGGAAATCAGGCGGGATGGCACCGGCCACAGCCGGTTCCGCGTCCGGGACCTCCGCGGTTTCCGGGCTGGCATCCCACGACCGGTTTCCCGTCCACAAAGTCCAAGCCACCCAGCCAAGAGCCGCCACGGCGACCGCCATGGCAAGTGCTTTTCCGATGCGGCCCGGCTGGTTCTGAGTTTCCAAGGGCTTCATCCCGGGGCTGCGCCCGCTTGCCGCCCTACTGGAGGGCGCAGACCGAAAGGCTGCTGCCGGTGGCATGGAACACCGTGCCCCAGGCCTCCGCCACCGCCCCGGATGAGTCTGCGGTGGAATTGATCGAGGTTGCGGTCTTCTGCCAACTCGAGGAGCCCGGGACCACGACGGCCAGCTTGCCCGAGGTGTCCACGTAGAAAATAGTGCTGCGGGCCCGGTCGGCCGCGACCCACGAACGGCTGTTGACGCCCGACTGGAGGCTCACGCGGGTCCAGTAGCCATACCAGAACATGAGCAGTTCCAAGGTCGAGTAGTTGCTCGCATAGGCCAGCCCCCCGCCGAATCGCGCGAGCTTGCCGTCGAGGGTGGCCGTGGGCGAAGTGTCGCCGGGGAGCACGCCGCCGAGATTCGCCGTCACATCAAGATTCTGCCATCCACCGTAGAAATACCGCCCGAGCAGGCCGCCGCCGGACTTGTAATCCCACGCGATGGAAATCCCCGCATCCGAGCTGACCAGTCGGCCGCCCGGGAAGGTCGTGGTGAAACTGGCCCACGAGTAACCTGTGAAATACAGCAGCCGTCGCGTGCCGTTGGACTGGGTCACGCCAGCCAACCGGTAGGTGGGGTCGTAGGAGAGTGCGACCGGCGTTCCGGTTACGCCAACCCCGTAATCGAGGACGCGCAAGTGCGCCCACCCCGTGCTGCCCACGTAGGCGACCCACACGTCACCGCCGGAGATGTAGAAAACCATCCCGGTGACGGGATCGATGTCGAAAGGAGCCTTCGCGCCGGAATCCAGTATCTGTCCGCCGAGCGAGTAGGTCTGCCAGTAATAGCCGTTGAAGAATGTGCATTGCAGCCGGCCGTCGGACCCGACGGAGAAGGCCTGCCCCCAAGTTTGGTTCACTTTGACCGGGCTGCCGCTCCGCACCGCCGCGACTCGTGTGCTGGCCCACTCCTTGTAGCGGCCATTGTAATCAACGATTATGTTGTAGAGATCACGCGTCAGCTCCCGGGCGCCGCTTTTCACGTAGCCCTCGACTCCGGAAACGAAGATCCCGCTGACATACTTCACGCCGTTGATGATGCCTAAGACCGGGCCGCCGCTGTTACCGGCTTCCGAATACAGATCGTAGGTGTAGAACCAGTGGGGGAGTAAGTATTCCCCGCGGTAGTAAAAGGACGCATACCGATACCACTGGGAATATGTCATGGAGGGGTTCGTCGAGTGCATCTCGTCCCGACGCTTGTCCGTAGAAGACGAGTAGAGCGCTGAGGGATAGCCAACGATTTCAAAATGGGCGCGCTGGCCGGCGTTGGAGAGCGCCTCGAGGTAGTCGACCGCCATTTCCACCCAACCACCGTTGCCCGCGCTGTTACCGTAGAAGGCCAAGAAAGCCCAGTCTTGGCTGAAGGCCGCGGCCTGCTCCTTAGCATAGCCCTCTTGGAGACGGAGTTGGTAAGTGGAACTGACGATGCTTTGCGCAGGCCCGACCGGCGCGCTGCTTAACGAGGTGCGCGCGCGGTCCCACTTGATGTTGGTGAGCCAGTTGCCTCGGCCGTCCAGGACAACGTGCCCGCAAGTCAGGACAATGTGCCGCTGCACAGCGCAGCCGGAGCCCCGGGCACCTCCCGCAAGGACAACTCCCACTTTGTCGTAGGGAGCGGTGGACGTGATGAAAGAGTGGGCCCAGCCCCAATTGCTGCCGGCGGCACCCGAGTAGAGGGGCTTGGCGACATCATACGCCCCGGCTGCGGGCGCCATGACCAAGCAGACGACAATGGCGAGGTAAGCCACCCAGCCGTCCACGATTGTCGATTTGCAGTATTTTTCCATGAGGGCAGACTTAGGGATTAACTTTTTCCGGGCAAGCAATTTCGGTCAATAAGTTTCACCTTCGCGGGTCCAGCGTGTCGCGGAGGCGGTCGCCTAGGTAGTTGAGCGCTAACAGGGTGGCGGACATCGTGGCGGCGGGAAAGAAAAGGAGCCACCAGTAGATTTTAAGCGGGTTGATGGCCTGCGCGCCTTCGCTGAGCAGTGAACCCCAACTGGCCTGCGGGGCTTGGATGCCCAGGCCGAGGAAGCTGAGGAAAGATTCGTCTAGGATGACGGCTGGGACGGTCAGGGTGAGGTAGACAATGATGATGGGGAGAATATTAGGCAGGAGATGGCGCAGGATGATTTTGATGTGCGACTGGCCGAGGGCCCGGGCGGCGAGCACGAATGGCCGCTCCTTGAGACTCAGCACCTGGCCGCGGACGATCCGGGCCATGGTGAGCCATTCGATCAGGCCGAGGGTGACGATGAGAATGACGATGCGCGAGTAGCTGACGAGCCAGGGCCAGTCTATCTGGCTGGCCAGATCGCGCACATGCCCGTCGAAAGCGTTGATGAAAATGAGGATGAAAATGAGGCGAGGCACGGAGTAGATGATGTCGACCAGACGCATCATGAGGTTGTCCGTCCGCCCGCCCGCGTAGCCGGCGATGAGTCCGTAGGCCGTGCCGAGAAAAAGGCTGATCATGGCCCCGGCTAGGCCGACGAGGAGGGAGATGCGCGCCCCGATGAGCACGCGGTAGAGCAAGTCTCGGCCGTTGAGGTCGGTGCCGAACGGATGGGCCCACGACGGTGGCGCGTATTGCAGCGGACCGGGCTCGCGGTAGCTCTCCGGAAAGAGTTCCGGCCCGACAGCCGCCGCGAGGGCTACGACGATGAGAATTCCCAGGCACACGCGCGCAGCAGGGCGGCGCAGAATGCGGGCGGCGGTGCCGGGTTCAACCATCGACGCGGATGCGCCGGTCAAGCAGCGCGTAGCTGGCATCGACCAGCAGGTTGAAAACGATGAGCAGGGCGCAGTAGACGATGACCACACCGCCGAGGAGAAAGCCATCGCGGTTGAGGATCGAGTTGACGAAAAATCCGCCCGCCCCGGGGATGTTGAAAACCGTTTCGACCACGATCGAGCCCGTGAGCAGATGGGCCGCGAGCGGGCCGAGGTAGGTCACCACCGGCAGGATGGCCACCCGCAGGGCGTGCTTGTAGAGGATCACGCTGTCCGGCAGGCCCTTGGCCCGGGCGGTGCGGACGAAATCCTGGTTCAACACTTCGAGGAGGCTCGTCCGCATAAGGCGCGCGACCACCGCGGCGAAAGGGAGGGCGAGGGTGATGGCGGGGAGGATGATCTGCGCCGGCGTGCCCCAGCCGCCGACCGGGAGCCAGCGCAACCACAGCCCGAAGATCAGGATGAGCAGCGGGCCGACGACGAACATCGGGATGGAAAGGCCGAGCAGGGCACCGGCCATGGCCAAGCGGTCGGCCGCGGTGTCGCGGCGCACCGCAGCGAAAGCCCCGAGCCAGATGCCGCCGGCGGTGGCGAGAATGAAAGCGATACCGCCCAGCGCAAACGTGACCGGCAGGGTTTGCGCGAGGATTTCGTTCACGCTGCGGTTGCGGTATTTGGTCGAAAGGCGCAGATCACCGCGCGCCACATCCGCGAGATACCCGGTGAACTGCGACCAAAGCGGCCCGTCGAGTTTGTATTTGGCCAGCAACTGCGCCTCGATGGCCGGCGGAATTTTGCGCTCGCGGTCAAACGGGCCGCCCGGGGCCAGGCGGATGAGAAAGAAGGTCAGCGTGATGACGCAAAAAAGGACGAAGAGCAGCGCGGGGAGGCGGCGGACGATCAGCTTGAGCACGCAGGGAGGCTAGGAAAGGGCGGCGCACGGGGGAAGGCGCAAAGAACATGCGGCGCCGTCCATGGCGCGAGGGCGTCGGTTGACATCCGGCCCTGTAAAACGTAGTTTTACGCCATGATCAAGACCATCACCAAAATCGGCAACTCGCACGGGATCATTTTTGACACCCCGCTGATGGACCTCGCGCATCTCAAACCGGGGGACCAGGTGAATGTTGAGGTGCATTCGGGCGGGACGTTGACCATCACACCCGTGCAGGCCGTAGCCATCGAACCTGATGTCGCGGCAGCCACGGCGCGGCGGCTGATCAAAAAGAACGCGGCACTCTTCCGGCGGTTGGCGTGAGCACGCCGTTCCTCCATCTCGAGCTCGAAGCGGTGAAGGCTATCCATGCGGAGGTCTTGGCGGCCCACGGTGGATTGGCCGGGATTCGTGACGAGGCGCTCCTTGAGTCCGCTGTTTCCGCGCCGCAAGCTTCGATGATGGGGCGACCGATGTTCACCGACCCCGTGGAGATCGCCGCCGCTTATTTGTTTTACCTTTGCCGCAACCACCCGTTTCTCGACGGCAACAAGCGCACCGCCTTGGCTGCCTGTTTGGTTTTCCTGAGCGAAAACGGGCTGCTGCCAAAGGAGAAACTCGATGCCGATGCGTGGGAAAGCCTGACCCTCGACGTTGCCGCCAGTCGATTGGATCGCGAGCAGACTGCGGTCCGCCTGCGCAAGCTCTTGGCCGCGGGCTGAACTGACCGGGGCTCCCCCGCCGGGTCAGGCCACCCGCATGTAGGGGAGTTTTTCCGCGGTGACGCGCACGTCGTCGAGGCCCTCGAGAAGGTCGGCGATGGCGTCCCAGCGGCCGTTGACCAACGCTTCGCGGGCGTGGTCAGGCAGGACGGCGGGGAAACTCACGTCGGCCATGCTGACTTGGCCGCCCGCGATATCGAGATTGATCTCGGTCTGCGGCGCTTCGTCGATCAGCGCGGCCAAAGCGCGGATGTCACGGCCGTCCATGACCAGACAGGGCATGCCGAGCGTGATGGAATTGCCGAAGAAAATCTCGGCGAAGCTTTCAGCAATGACCGCGCGGAACCCGTGGCGATAAAGCGCCTGCGGGGCGTGTTCGCGCGAGCTGCCGCAGCCGAAGTTGCGTCCGCCGAGCAGGATGGAGGCGCCGTTGTAGCGGGGATCGTTGAGCGGATGCGGCTTCTTCCCGCCCTGGGCATCAAAGCGCTCATCGTAGAAGGCGTATTCGCCGAGTCCGTCGAAGGTCACGCACTTCATGTAACGGGCCGGGATGATGCGGTCGGTGTCGACATCATCGCCGGGGACATAGACGCCGGTGCCGGCGATTTGGGAAATTTTGGCCAGGGACATGGGAGAGTGACGGGTGAGGTGTGACGAGTGATCCTAAGCAGCGACTCAGGCGATGGTGAAGACTTCGCGGGCGTCGCTGATTTCTCCGGTGACGGCGGCGGCGGCGACCATGAGCGGGCTCATCAGGACGGTGCGGCCGGTCGGACTGCCCTGACGGCCTTTGAAATTGCGATTGCTGGAACTGGCGCAGAGTTGGTCGCCGATGAGTTTGTCCGGGTTCATGCCGAGGCACATCGAGCAACCGGCCCCGCGCCATTCGAAACCGGCGTCGCGGAAGATCTCGGCCAGCCCCATCGATTCGGCCACGGCGGCCACCTGCTGGGAGCCGGGAACGACGATGCATTTGACGCTGGATTTGGTTTTCCGGCCCTTGAGGTAATGGGCGACTTCCTGCAGGTCGCTGATCCGGGCGTTGGTGCAGGAACCGAGAAACGCGACATCCACCTTGGTGCCCTTGATGGGCTGGCCGGGGCGCAGCTTCATGTGCGCGTAGGCTTCCTCCGCCGTGGAGCGGTCTTTCTCGGGGAGTTCGCCGGGAGTGGGCACGTTTTCGTCAATGAAGATGGCTTGCCCGGGATTGATGCCCCAGGTGACGGTCGGGCCGATGTCGGAAGCCTTGTAACTGACGACGTCGTCGTAGGCCGCGTCTGGGTCGCTGGCGAAAAATTTCCATCGCGCCACGGCCGCCTCGTAGTCCGCTTGGGCCGGGGCATAAGGCCGGCCGCGCAGGTAATCGTAGGTCGTCTGGTCGGGATTCACATAACCGACCCGCGCCCCGCCCTCGATGGACATGTTGCAGACGGTCATGCGCTCTTCCTGGGTGAAGCTGTCGAAGGTCGAGCCGCCGTATTCGTAGGCGTAGCCGAGGCCGCCGTTGACTCCGAGTTTGCGAATGATGTGCAGGATGACGTCCTTGGAGTAGACGCCCGGGGCGAGTTTGCCATCCACGCTGATGCGGCGCACTTTCGGCTTCTGCAGCGCCATCGTCTGGGTGGCGAGCACGTCGCGGACCTGGCTGGTGCCGATGCCGAAGGCGATGGCGCCGAACGCCCCGTGGGTCGAGGTGTGCGAGTCGCCGCAGGCGATGGTCGTGCCCGGCTGGGTGATGCCCTGCTCGGGGCCCACGATGTGGACGATGCCCTGTTGGCCGCTGGCCATGTCGAAAAATTTGACGCCGGCCTCCTCGCAGTTCTTGCGCAATTCCTTGATCATGGCATCGGCCAGCGAGTCCGAAAACGGCTCCTCGCGTTCGTCCGTCGGCACGATGTGATCCACCGTGGCAAATGTGCGCTGCGGGTAGAGGACCTTCAGCCCAAGGTCGCGCAGCATCCCGAAAGCCTGCGGGCTGGTGACCTCGTGGATGAGGTGCGTGCCGATGAGAAGTTGCGTCATCCCATTGGGCAACTGCCTTACGGTGTGAGCGTCCCAAACTTTATCGAACAAGGTTTTACCCATAAGCGAAGGGACAAACTAGCGGGCTCAGACCGCCACCGCAAGCATCGGCCCCGCTGGTCGTCGGCGGGCGCGGGCTTGCGATTGGGCGGGCGGGTGAAGATGCTGGGGGAATGGGTGCGGTCGAAGCAATGGTCAAGCCGGAGTGTGCGGAGGCGGATTACGCGCAATTCGCCGAGCGCAATCTCGACAAGATGTCGTGGCTCTATCCGCTGGTGAACAACAAGCTGGGCGCACTGCTGCGCTTGCAGTTGCGGCACGAGCATTTGTTTTTCATGAAGGACGGACGCGTGGTGGACGAGATTGGCTACGGAGAGGACGGAAAGCGATTCCACGAGGCGACCATGGGCAAAGTGATGCGGACGCCGGAGGAGATCACGGCGCAGGGGTATTGGTTTGTCCAACCGCGTTACAATGCCCGGGCGGCTTACGCGGCACTCGGCAAAGTGCAGGACGGCGCGTATTACTCGGTCTTCAGCAACCAGTGTCAGGACTGGGCCAACCGGGTGCGGGAGAAGTCGGCCGAGATCGAAAAGACGGAGAATCTCACCCCGCCGAGCGGGCGCGAGGCTTTCGCCCCGCTTTACAAGCAGGTCGCGCCGACCGTTCCGGCCGCGTGGTATTTCGGCATGATTGCGGTGGTGGTCGGGGTGCTCGGGCTCGGGGCGCCGATGGCGACAGGCTATCACTACCTGCGCTTCGTGGCTTTGCTGCTCGTGGCCATCGGGGTTTCGGACATCATCTATGCGTTTTCCTCGCAGGCCTGGCGCACGTTTCTTTCTACCGTGTTCTTCGGTCTGCTTTCGATCGCCGGCGGTGCTGTCATCTGGGCCAACGACCATTTTCTGCTCGTCCGAAGTAACGGCGTGCTGGCTTTGGTCCTGGCCGCGGTCGGCTTCGCCCGCATCGGGGTGGCCGTTTCCAGCCGGCCGTTCATTGCCTGGCTCGGCACCTTTCTGACCGGGCTTTTTCTCCTTTTCACGGCCTGGGTGGCCTGGGGACACAAAGACGGCTCCGCTGCAGGGTGGTTGCTGGGGGTTTCGCTTTCGTTCTCATTCATCGCCGCCGGTGTCTCCACCATCTGGCTCAACTGGCGGTTGAAATCCAAGGCGGACTAATCCAGAGGCTCCCAATCGGCGAACGTGGCGGACTGACCCACGTATCTTCCGGTTTCGTCGAGAAGGTTGAAGACGGTGGCGTGGAGGATGCGGAAACGTCGGCCCTTCCGGCTGATGCGGATGCCACCATAATTCGCGATGAACCCATGGCGGGCGACCTCGTCGAGGAGCCTTTTGCGTTCGTCGCGGTGCACCGGTTCGGCGCTGGCGCTGGAGGGATGACCGACCAGTCCATCCCACGGCGACTCGAAAAGAGTGAGGGCGGCGCGGTTGGCGTAGCAAAAGACATGGTCGGTGCCCGATGGACCGAGGGCGGCGAGCACAACGCAGGGCGCGGCGAAAAGGTCTTCCACCGTGCGGTCCGGATCGCCGGTCGGAATGAGATCTTGGCCGAGCCAGCGCCGGTAATTGTCGAGGATGAGACGGGTCGGTTCCGCCAACACCGCGCGCGGAACCGGGAGGGGCAGATTCATGGGCGGACCGCTTCCAGGCGGAGAAACACAAAGGGCGTTTCGAGGCCGGCCGGTCCGGCGTGGAGTTTGTCGTGCGCCCGCAGCGCACGCCGGAGATCGCCCGGACCGAAGCGGCGTGGCACGATGGCGCCGATGTTGTGAACCTCGCGCAGCATCGAGGCGGTGTCCGCATGGTGCAGCCGGAAGGTGATGGTCTCATGCCGCTCGACCTGCCATCCGCCGGCGGCGACCAGATCGAGCCATTCGCGGCCGCTGCGCCAGGCAAACGGCGCTGCGGCCGGACACACCTCGAAAAACTCACCCATGGTTCCGCGGACAAACCACCCGGCGATCATGCGTCCGCCGGGAGTGCAGGCGGTGCGCCAGCGCGTGAGGGTGGCGGCTGGATCCGGGAGCCATTGAGCCAGGCTGCTGCTGAAGATCCACCGCAGGTCTTCGCGGGTTGGTGGCGTGTCGGCCTCGGCCACCTCCCATCGGACTTCGGGAAGAGCGCGAGTGCCCCAGGCAACCATGCGCGGCGAGCGGTCGGTGGCGAGCAACCGGTCGGCGCGGTTGGCCAGGTATCTGGTGAAAAGCCCGGTGCCGGCTCCGAGTTCGAGGGCCGGGCCCTCAATCCGCTCGGGCAACCAGTCGGCGAGCCAGGCGGCGGCCTCCGCCTGCACCCGCGCATGGGCGTTGTAAATCCCGGCGCGCCGGTCGAAGTCAGGCAGGGTGGACGTCATTCACCGCGCATCCTGTTTCAGCGCCGCCGCAGCGGCGAGCAAACCCTCGAGGTCATGGGCCGCTTCGATGACATGAAGGGAGGGCAGGACCATTTGCAGTGCGGCAATATCCAAGAGTGGATCATTGCGGCCGGCCACCGCGAGGCTGTCCGGCGGCAATGGCGGCGGAGTTTTTCCCGGCTCGAGCATCTTCTCCAACCCCCAGACGAGGTCGGCTGTATCGAGCGGCCAATCGAGCGGGGGTGGGTTCATGCCGATGAGTTGATGGAAGGCTGCCACTGCGGCCGTCGGGTCGCGCTTGAGTTGCCGGAGTTGTTGACGGATTCGCGTGGTGGCCATCGCGCCACCCAGTCCGCTCTCGCTTTTCAGATCCACAAACGGGGCCAGCAGCAGGCGGGGACGCGGATCATCCATGTTCAGGAGCAAGCTGGCCCCGAACGAAAAACCTCCGAGCACGGTGGCATCCGCAGCCTTGGCGCTGGCCAGCGCGTTCGGACCGGGGTTGATCACCTGATGGCGCCAGGACGGAAGCGCACGCTCGGCCGCTTCCTTGAGCAAGCCTGCGGGCACCGACCAACCGGAAATCCAGAAGATGCCGCGGTCGGTCACGCGGGGACGGGCACTAGTAGCCGTAGTAGCCCCAACCGCCCCAAGCACCGGGCATGCTTTCCATCTGCGCGGCCATCAGGTTCTGGTCGGAGATTTGCTGCTGAGTCACGAGGGTCGTGTAGCGCGAGTAAGCCGCCTGGTCGCCGATGTAGGCGAAGTTGCCCTCCGGATCGGCGTAAACGTAATAAACTTTCTCGCCGCGGATTTCACGCTGGATCGTGTAGGGCTTGAGGGTGGCGAGGGTCTGCTGGCGTTGCGGCGTGTTGGCCGGCAGGATTTTGAAGCCGGCGGCGGAAAGAAGTTGTTCGTTGTTCTTGCGATCAGCTTTTTCAATGGCCGCGCATCCCGTCAGGAGTGCAGCGGCTAGAACCAGGGGAAGGAAGGTTTTCATCACGCAAAGAGTGACTCGGCCGACCAGTCTCGCCAAGCGGAAAGTTGGCCGGGCATTTCGTGGTTTCCACGCCATCCAAAGTCTGTTTTTTTAACGCTCTGCCCATGAAACCAACCACTTTGACGCAAACCCCCGCCTGGGAAGCCCTGCAAGAGCATCATGGCAAGATCGGCGGGCTGCATCTGCGCGAGTTGTTTGCCGCCGATCCCGCGCGGGGCGAGAAGTTCACCGCCGAGGCGTCCGGACTATTTCTCGACTACTCGAAAAACCGGGTGACGGCGGAAACCATGGAGCTGCTTTTCGCCCTGGCCGGTCAGGCCGGCTTGCGCGGCCGTATCGACGCCATGTTCCGCGGGGACAAAATCAACACGACGGAGAACCGTGCCGTTCTCCACGTGGCCCTGCGCGCGCCCCGCGGCCAGCGGATTCTGGTCGATGGCGAGGACGTGGTTCCGGGAGTCCATGAGGTGTTGGACAAAATGTCCGCCTTCGCCGACCGCGTGCGCTCGGGGCAATGGCTCGGGCACACGGGAAAAAAAATCCGCCAGGTGATCAACATCGGCATCGGCGGCTCCGACCTCGGCCCGGTCATGGCCTACGAGGCCCTGAAGTTTTACAGCGACCGCTCGATCGGTTGCCAATTCGTCTCGAATGTGGACAGCGATGATTTCGCCGAGGCGGTGCAGGGACTCGATCCGGCCGAGACGCTTTTCGTCGTTTCCTCCAAGACCTTCACCACGCTCGAGACCATGACCAACGCGCAGACCGCGCGGGACTGGATCCTCGCGGGCCTCGGGGGCGACGAGGCCGCCATCGCCAAGCACTTCGTCGCCGTTTCGACCAACGCCGAGAAGGTGGCGGCATTCGGCATCGACACGGCGAACATGTTCGGGTTCTGGGACTGGGTCGGCGGGCGTTACTCGATGGACTCGGCCATCGGACTCTCCACCATGCTGGCCGTGGGGCCGGAGAATTTCCGCGCCCTGCTGGCCGGCTTTCACGAAATGGACGAGCATTTCCGCACCGCGCCGTTCGAGCAGAATCTGCCTGTGATCATGGGCCTGCTTGCCCTTTGGTATGCGGATTTCTTCGGCGCGCAAACCGCGGCCGTGCTGCCTTACGAACAGTATCTGAAGCGCTTCCCGGCCTACCTGCAGCAGTTGACGATGGAGAGCAACGGCAAGAGCGTGACCCTCGACGGTCGCCACGTCGATTACGACACCGGCCCGATCTACTGGGGGGAGCCGGGCACCAACGGCCAGCATTCCTTCTACCAACTCATCCACCAGGGCACGCACCTCATCCCGTGCGACTTCATCGGCTTCGCCCAAACACTCAACCCGCTCGGCCGGCATCACGACATTCTCATGGCCAACATGTTCGCCCAGGCGGAGGCGCTGGCCTTCGGCAAAACGGCCGAGCAGGTCCGGGCCGAGGGCACCGCCGAGGCCCTCGTTCCCCACCGCGTTTTCGAGGGAAACCGCCCGTCGAACACGATCCTGGCCGAGGTCATTGATCCCCGGACGCTTGGGCGCCTCGTCGCGCTCTACGAGCACAGTGTGTTCACCCAGGGGGTCATCTGGCAGATCAACTCCTTCGACCAGTGGGGCGTCGAGTTGGGAAAGGTCCTGGCCCAACGCATCATTCCCGAGTTGGAAAACCCTGCCCCGCCCGACCTCGCGCACGACAGCTCGACCAACGCGCTCATTGGTCGCTATCGCCGGATGAACTCGCGGTCATGAAGCGTTCGCTCCTCCTCCTCTGCCTGCTGCTGGCCGGCTGCGATAACGCGGGCAAGACCGCGCAGACGCTGGCCAACGACATCGTGGAATACTCCGCCGATCCGCGGCCCGAGACCGCGGTGAGGATTGAGGCCAACTTCGCCCGCCTCGACGGCCAGATCGAAGCGCTCCGCGCCAAGGGTCAGGATATCGAGGCGGGAGCATGGCGGCAGGAACGCGATGCGCTGAAGCTGCGCTTCGCGGCCGCCCGCGTGGCCGGCAACCTCCAGAATGTGAAGAAAGCGGCCGAGGACCTGGGAAAAACTTTTCGTCAGGCCGGTGAGGCTTTCGGCGAGGCTTTCAAAGACAAGCCGCCGGCCGAGTAATACCAACGTCCCCTTGCTGATGGACGTCTGGGGAATCAGGGGAACTGGTGTGTCGCCCGTTTTCATCCCAAGCACGAAACGTTTTTGGACTTCGCTTCTGCAGGTAGGGACGAGCGGCTTGTCACGCCGTAGCCCGGCGAAGGTGGGCTCGCTCGTCCGCCTTCTCCACGACGGACACGCGGGCCGCGTGTCCCTACCCGCCGATCCTCGTCCGTGAGCTCAAGACCTTTGGAGCTTTGCTCTAAGGCGTGGTCAGTCCGCGCCGGAGCACCGAGGCAGGCGGAACCATTTTTCCCTCCGTATTTTCCGCCGATTGCCTCAGGATGATCCTTCCCCGCGTTGGGGTTTTCATGATTCTTGATTCGTCCAGCGTTACCGCAGAACAGCGAGATAAGGCCGCCTTGCTGCTGTGCCAATGGCCGATCTTCCAGCCGCTTCCCTTCACGGTTTGCGAGGAAATCGTGGCGGAATCGGAGTTCCGGTTCTACCACGGCGGCGAACTCATCCATTCCGAACACGATGGGGTCGGCATGGTTGTCGCGGGCCATCTTTTCCTCGGCCGCAGCGGCTTCGATGCCATGGCCGGTGTCCTGCTCAACATCGGGCCCGGCTTGTCGCTCGGGTTGTCCTGGGTTCTTGCCGGTTCCGACCACCTGCCCGACGTGACGCTCCATGCCGGGACCGATGCCCTGCTACTGCGCATTCCGGCGGCCAGCCTGCGGTCGCGGTTTCACGACGACATCGGCTTTTGGCGCCGGGCGCTGGTCCAAGTAACCACGGGATTCGAGCGGGCCATCGATCATCTTTCGCTCCGCACGGCGGAAGTTGTCACCGCGGGCGAGGACACCGTATCCGTGCTCCTGCGCTCGCTCGATCTGCGCGATCAGGAGACCGAAGCGCATTGCCGGCGGGTCCAGATCCTGAGGCTGCTCATCGCCCGCACGATGGGGGTGGAGAAAACGACCCTGCGCGAGATCGAGCTGGGCGCCCTCGTCCATGACATCGGCAAAATCGGTGTGCCGGACAGCATTTTGCGTGACGCCGGAGACCTTTCACCCGAGGACTGGGATGTCATGCGCACCCACCCCGCGCTCGGATTGCAAATCGTCGGCGGCATCGCCTACCTCGAGCAGGCGACCGCCATCGTCGGATTCCATCATGAACGCTGGGACGGCCAGGGCTATCCGCAGGGCGTGGCCGGCGAACAAATTCCCCTTCCGGCCCGCATCTTCGCCGTGGCCGATGTCTATGATGCGCTGACCACGGCCAGGTCTTACAAAAAGGCGTGGACCCCCGGGGAGGCGAAGGAGGAGATTTTGCGCGAAGCGGGTCAGCGATTCGATCCCGACGTCTGCGCCGCCTTCCAGGGTTGCTTCGATGAAGTCCGGAAAATTCCGGCCACTCCGCGTTTTTGAGGAGAGGTCGAATGGTGATGAGAGCAAATCCCGCACTTGCCTGGTTCCCGACCTTCATCCTCCTGGCTCTCTGCGTCGGTCAATCCCGGGCGGCGGATCATCAACACGGGCCAACCGGCGCCTATACAGAATGGCATTGGCCGGAGCCGCCGCCCGACGGTGACGGGTCACCGGGCTACAAGAGTTTCGAGCTTGGGTTGACCATCGAGCGCGAGCCGCCGGCGGACGTCGGATATTTCTGGTCGCACCAAGTCGAATTGCAGGATGGCGACACCGCGTATTTCGGTCTGCAGACCCTCGGACGGCGGCCCGATGGCAGCGAGGGGAAGGTGGCGATCTTCTCGATCTGGAAAGCCCTGGGTGCCCGCGGTCCGGGCATCGCCCAGCCGTTCTCCGGGGAAGGGGAGGGATATCAAACCGTGATCCCCTACGCGTGGAAGCCGGGGCGGATGTATCGCCTGCGCATGTTTCGCAGCGGCGAAAGTCGCCGCGGAACGGAGTGGTCGGCCACCGTCCGCGATGAAAGCTCGGGTGAAGTCTCGCCGATCGGAACCATCACCGTGCCCAAGAAATGGGGCGGGTTGGGCGCGTGGTCGGTCATGTGGTCCGAACGCTACACCGGCCCCGAGGTGCGGACCTGCGATGATGTGGGCTATTCGCGCGTGACGTTCACGGCCCCGACGGCGGATGGCGGCAGCGTCAGGCCCGACCGCCACCATAGCTACGTGACCGACCCCGCCAATTGCCCCAACTCCCGGGTGACCGGCCGGGGTGGCCGTTTCCGTCAGGAGATGGGCATCCCCGAGTAGACGTGCAGCACCTCGCGGCCGGTGGTTCAGGGGGTTGGTGTGATCGTGGCGAACGGAGAACGGCCGAATCCGGACTCCTCGGGTTTGGTTGTTGGAATGGTCTGGGTGAACCACGAGTGAGCGTAGGAATGGGCGTCCAAGAGACTGCCACCCGGCGGCGGCGTGATGTATTTGAGATGGATGCCCTCTGGGGGAGATTCCTCACTCAGTCCCACGACAAAGGCCGAGGTGATGTAAAAATCCATGCCACTGCAAGCCTTCGGCACGTCCACGGTCAGTTCCTGATCAGGAGCGGGCGTGTCCAGAATGGTCACATGCATGTTGGCCGGCGCCAGATTCATCATTTTCAAACGCAACGCCGCACGGGACACCACAAATCCTCCCGCGCTATGTCCGATCAAGTGCAGGGGCTTGGTGGGATCGATCTGCTTATCCCAGATCATCTGGGCCAGCCGAAAGGCCAAGAGATCCCCGACCTCCCTGGCCTGACTCGGAATGCCCGCCAGATCCGCGAGAAATTTCCCCACCTCGTTCCCCGGATCAATCCGGTTCAGCTTGCCCGGCATCGCCGCGGCGGACCAATCCACCAGGCCGATGTTCGGTGCCGCAGACCCCAGTCGTTCCAACAGAACCTTGCGCATCTCCCGCATCCACGGACTATCAAGGCCCTCCCCGGTCAGGATCGCACCGTCATGCAAACCGTGGGCGATGATGATCGTCCCATTTGGAACGAGGTCCGGGTCTGGTATCCAGGGACCGCCCGTTTCGTTCACCAGCGCCCCTTGCGCCTGCAGCTTGCTCCGCGCCTCGGGATCGCTCGGGGCACTGAAAGAAAGCCAGCCCAGCGTCCCGGCCGAAGCCGCGATGACAAAAGGCAGGCGCCCCAGCACGACCCGCCCCAAGAAGATCAAACCCACCCCGCCCAGCGCCAACGCCTCGCTCGTCACATTCGGACCTCCACCCACGGCCCGATGCTTGTGGCTCGCCTTCGCCTTGTCTTCGCGCACCTGATAGAATTGCTCGGCTGTTTCAGCTTCAAAATACCAGTCGACCACCTCACCCAGGAGTTGGTCCTCGGTCGCCGACACAATCGGCAGCGCTTCCTCGGGCGTCACCTTGGCCAGCAATTCACTCCGCGCTTTTTCCAGCATCGAAATCTGTCTCGCGAAGCGCGCCGTGCGTCGGTTGAGCTCCTGCAAATAGCGTAGCGATTGAAGCAGGACAATACCCAGTGGCAGCACAACTCCCGCGACACCCAGGAAAGCCTCAATCCGATAATCCCCCAGCATCCGCATCCATTGCGGCGCGCGACTGCTCAAGGTCAGGATCACCCCGGCCGCCCCGAGGGCCAGCATCACATCCATCAACACCGTGGCCCATTTTGTGAAATGCTTCCGGCTTTCTTCCGCGCGCTGCTTCGCCATCCGGTAATAGGCCAGCTGATCATCCACCCGATTCTTGATCCAAGTTTCTCTCCACTGCGGCCAGGGTTGCTCGTGGGCTTCATCATGCGTTTCAATGATGGACTTCAGATCAGGGATGGCTCCCAACACCCGGCGCGCGGGCAGCACCGGAAAGATCGCCGCCGTCATCTGGCTTCGCGCCACCTCGGCGACCAAGCGCGCCCGAGCCCAGGTCCGCTGCATCCCCCGCCAGCGCATCCACCACAAAGCCCCGATCAAGCACAACACAGCCGCCAGCGTCGCAAGGGCTGCCGCCGCAGGCGGCAAGCCCAGGGATCGACGAATAAGCCAGAGGGTGGGCATCATCACCGCCAGCGCTTGAATAAGAGTCATCCAGCGCGACCACGACCGCGCCATCGGTGCCGCCCGGAGGGCCAGCCCATCCATACGTTGCTGGATCACATCAAGGGAATCCCCCGCCGTGACCCCGGCGGCTGATTTCAGATCGGCCAGCCAACCTGGCGCGGACGTTTCGGGGGTGGCTTTAGCTTCCATGATCGAATGAGATTGAGTGTGAGGCGCCGAGATTGACGCTGACCACTAGGCTGTCTGGCAGCAACCGGCAACAGCCAAACGGCGTGCATTCAGGAACCCCCGTTGGTCACGGGCCAACGGGATCACTCACCTGAAGGGGGGCCTGGCGCAAATGACCGCCCTTGCCCCTCCTCCGCGACTTTTGCGGCGCCGCGGGTGGTTCTGTCTTGGCCTCGGGACTAGCAGCCTTCGGGCTCGTTGGCATAGCTCTGCTGAGAGCCGCTGCCAGTGGTTTCGCAACCGGCGAGGCAGCAGAGGGAAAGGATGCCGAAAAGAAGGATAAGTTTTTTCATGGTGGTGAAAGTAATGATGCAAGTAGCGGCCGGCCGCCGGGTTGGCCAGTCAAAAACTGAGGAAGCTCCCAGCCCTCATTCCAAAAAGTCGCCCACGTGCAGGACCACGGACCGGTCGTAGTCTTTCGTTGGTTCGTCGAGGAGGTCGTAAGCCACGAGATTCGGGTGCTGTTTGGCGGCGTCGTTCCGCTGCGGGGCAAAGGTCCAGCCGGTCATCCAATAGTAAGCCTCCCACCGTTTGTGTTCCATGCGGGAGAGACGTTCGATTTGTGGGGGCGTGAGGCTGTCCCAGAGTGCTTTGGTGACCGTCCCGGGCTCCCACCCGGCGGCCCGGACCTTGAAGGGAATGTGATCCGCTTGGGAGCGGCTGGCCCCTTTTTGCTCCTCGTTCAACTCCTCCCACTGGCGGAACGTGGCTTTGCCCTCAAGGTTTCGGGCGAGAGCTTCATTCCCGGCGGCACGGGCCTCGGCGATTTGCGCCTGGGTCTCGCGGATCCATTTTTCGTGAATTGTCCGGGCCGTCCGGTCGAGCGACTCGCCGATGACCGCTTCGTAGCCGCAGACATCTTCCGGCTGGGGGAGAAAACCGATGCGGTCGTTCAGTCGGCGATGGCGGCTGACCATCGAGCGCAGCGGCGAGTCGGACGGGGCGGTCAGGAGGATCCGCAAGTCCGAACGATCCGATGTCTGCTCGAGGAGTTCCAGCGTGCGGGAGTAACCGCGGTTGCCTTCGTCCAGAGCAGGGAAGATGGTGAAACGGCCCGGCGTGGAGGCCAGAAGAGCCGCCACTTGGCGGGAGAAGTGCTCCTCGTCCACCAGGTCCATCGCGTCGAGGTCCATGCACTGGGTGATGCCGGGGAAGCGCCTCTTAAGCATGGCCAAATCGCGCGAAGCACCGGGGCCGACGAGGTGGAGGTGGACCCGCCGATCATCGGTGAAATGCCCCAGTAGGGCGTATTCGAAAGCCATGGCCCGCCCGAGGCAGCAGAGACCGGGGAGCACAACATGGACTTCGCCTTCGCCGGACTCGGGGGCAAAGTCGCGGATGGTTTGCCGCGCGATGTTTCGCGCCTCGCTGAAAACCCTCACCGGGGCGCCGCTGGCCGCTGGAGCGTCCTGCGCCCGGTGCCGCCAATACAAATCGCAGAGCGAAGCCCTGTTGCCGTGGGCATGCACCGAGGGCATTCCGAATTCCGCGGCGGCCATGCTGATGATCAAGTTGTGCTCGTCGTCCGAGGTGGTCACAGCCACCTGCGCGGCTTTGGCGGTGCCGGCTTGGGCGAGCACACTCGCCTTAGTCGCGTCGCCGCAGACGACCAGAAAACCTTCGGCTTCGAGAGCTTCCGCCCGGTCGGGGTCGCTTTCGATCAGCACAACTTGCCGTCCGCGTTCTTCCAAGTCCCTGGCTAGCACGGTTCCTTTGCGGCCGGCCCCGCAGATCACGGCATGCCCGGTCAGGCGGCGGGCGCGAAAGCGGTTCCACTGGCGTTGGAAGACGGCCACGGCGACCTGAAAAATGGCCCCGAGCATGGTGAGCGGAGCCAACCACCGCGCCACCTCCAAACTCCACGGCAGGGTCGCTTCAACCGAGGTATTCCAGGGGAAATAGTTCCAGTAAAAAAGCTGGACCGACCGATAGAGCGCCACGGGGAGGCCGCCGGCTTCAGCGAAAGACAAGAATCCCCACGTGCCGAGCACGACGGAAACCAAAGCGGAGACGAGGAGGATCGTTCCGAAGTGGCTGCGAATCCCCCGCCACATGCCTGTTACTCCGACTTCTTGAAGAGGTCGGCAGCTTCCGCCGCCTCTTCGGCGACACGCTTGGCGGCCGCGGCAAAGCCGGGGTCAGCCGGATCCACCACGTCCTCGGTTTCATCCTCGGTGCGGATCCATCCGACCAATTGATCGTTCATGAAATTGAAGACGTCGGTGACCTTGCCGGCCTTCTTCTCCGTGGCTTGGCCCTCGCGAATCTGCAGGACCGAGCGGAGGCTTCCCTTGGGCGTCCAATAGTAAAACGTAAACGTGCCGTCGGCCTCGCCCGTGGAGTCCACCAGCATGACTCGCATGAGACTTTTTTCCTCGAGCCAACCGAGAGCATAATGGTCACGCGAACCGCCGTGTTCGGGAAGTTCGCGACGGGACTCCTGCCAGGTTCCGTCATCGGACTTGGCCTTCCCGTCATCACGCAGCGCGGCAAAGCTCTCCGCTTCCAGGACAACTTCCGCCAACTGGGGCAAGAGGGCCTCGATGTTTGCGCGTTTGGTATCGTCCTCGGGCATGGCCTCCGCGGCGATTTCCGCCGCGGTGCGGGCATAAGCGACCGCCTCCGCCGCGCGGTTGGCATTCCACAGATTGAGGGCCAGGGCATGGTTGGCCGACGCCAGTTCCGCCTGTGCCTCGGGCTGCTCGGTTTCCAGCAGGGTGATGTTCCGGCGCTGGAGCGCCTCGGCCTCCTTGCGGTCATCGAGCGCCCCGTAAATGCTGGCCAGCAGGCCGCGGGCTTCGATTGTTTGGAGGTCGCCCGCGCCGAGCTTGGCCTCCCGGATCTTGAGGCAGCGCTCGGCCAGACCTCGGGCCGTTTCGTTGTCGTCGGCGAGGAAAAGCCGGCTGGCCTCGATGAAGAGATTCAGCGCATAGCCGGTGTCATCCGCTCCCACCGCCTTCCCTTGTTCCTCCAAACGTCGAAGCACAAGCTTCTTGGCTCCCTCGGTATCGCCTTTCGCTTCCAGCAGGTCGCCGAGGCTTTCAAAGCTCTCAAGCGTGTCGGGTTGGGCCGCGCCGATGGTGCGGATGCGGGTCTCCAGGACTTTCCGGGTGAGGGTTTCGGCTTCGTCCAGATTCTCGGGCGATTTACTCCGGGTCAGAAGTCCGGCCAGGATCGTGGCATTGGCCAAGGTGGGCGGCGCATCCGGACCGACCGCGCGCTCCGAGGCGGTGAACGCCCGGCGGGCCAGAGCAATAGCCCCCGGATAGTCGTCCTGATCCTCACGCACGAAGGCCAGCATGATCACCGGATTCAAGGTCTCCTCGTGATCGGATCCGAGCGTTTTCTCGCGGGCGGCCAACACCTTGCGGTAAACCTCCTCCGCCTGGGGGAATTTTTTCTGCGTGTTGAGCGCATAAGCCAGATCCAGCATGCTGGACAGAGTCTCCGGGGTCTCCGGGCCGGATTTCTTTTCGTTGGCCTCCACCACGCCGCGGAAAAGTTCGAGCGATTCCTCTTGTTCGGCTTCCTCACCACTCAAGAGGCTGCGGGCCAGCGCGAGCCTTGCCTCCAAGGTGGCCGGATCATCCGGCCCGAGTTCGCTTTCCTGCACTTCGAGGACGGCGCGATTCAGCTCGCGACCTTCCTCAGCGGGAACAACCTTCGCCAGGCTGGTCATGAGCGCGAGCGTGGCCGGGTTCTTCGGCCCCAGCGCGGCATTGCCTTGGGCCCAGTCCACGGCCTCGGAGAGCATTTTCCGCGGCTCTGTGCTCATCGCGTCGCGGTCATACATGGCCATGGCCAGAGCGTTGGTGGCGGCGGCCCACCCGGCCGGATCCTCGGCGCGGTCGAGCAGGGCCAGACGTTCGGCTTGGGCGGTGACAGCTTCGTTGACCAGCCCCGCAGCCATCTGTGCCTCGGCCAGGCGCTGGAGGGCGGTGGCGAGGTCGCCCTTGGCGCCGGCGGCTTGGCTGGCTCGGGCCGCGGCCACGGCCTGCTCGGCCTGGGCGATGGCTTCCCGCACAGTGTTGCGAACTTCTTCGACGGACTGATTGCTGGCCTGCGCCACATTTTGCTCCGCCTGCTGGGCGATTTGCTGCATGTCGCCTGCTCCGGCTTTGCGCAAGCGGGCCTGCTCGGCGAGCAGTTGTTCAATCAGGGCTCCCTGCCGAGCCAACTGGTCGTTGGTCGCGGCAATCACCTTGGCTTGCTCGCCTTGGCGGCCGAGGAGAAATATTCCGCCGCCGATCGCGATGACGGCCGCGGCCACGGCCACGATGAGCGTGAGGCGCCGCCGCCCGCGTTCCTTGGCGAGTTCCGCGCGCAGGTTTTCGACCGACAGCTGGAGCTCGCGCGTGCGGGTCGAGAGTTCTTCGGGAGTGGCAAATTCGTAGAAAAGCTCGTCGCGCTGCAGAAGGCGGGCGCGGTGGTCGAGTTGGAGTTGCTGTTTGTCCTCCGGCTCGGGATCATGCTTGTCGAAAGGGAAATCCTTGCCGCAGAGAAATACATAGCACGGGAGCTTCAGCTCCATCGCAATTTCGTATTCCATCTGCGTGAAACTCCGGCGGTCAGGCCCCGGAATCACCGGCTGCGGCTCGGCCCCGTAATAGAAGCCCGCGAGATGCACAACGGCGTCGCACGTCAGAATTTTCGTCCGCAGCATGTCGCGCACGGATTTGTAGTCCGGCGGAAAGTCGTCCTGCACGATCGGCAGACATTCCATCCGCCGGAGCCCCTCGGAAACCAGCCCCCGGGCGGTGCGAAGATCGCGGCTCGTGGCGCTGACGAAAATGCGCGGGACGGGTTGCATGGGCGAAAAGCCTACCGGAGCCCGGCAGGGTGGCAAGCTGGTTAGCGTGTGCCTCTGGGCGTCGGGGAGGGGGCCGGGGCGTTTTCCGGCTTTCCGACCAGCATCCGCCCGACAAAGGTTCCGCCGAATCCTTCCATCTTCGTGCGCACGTCGGTCATGGTCAGGGTTGTTTCGTCGAGCAGGCCGTTGACTTTTTTCAGGCTGGTATCGAGTTTGAGATTCACGTTGGTCACGGTTTTGGTCAACTCGTCGGTCAGCCCCTGGAGCCGGCCCAGACTGATGTTGATCGAGGTGAGGGCCTCGTCGATTTTGCCGTCCTCGCCGACCTGCAGCTTGAGGTTGGTGGTCACGCCTTCAACATTTTGCAGCGAGGCGGCGGCGGATGGAACCGCCTCGGCCAGTTCCTGCATGACCGATTTGGCGCGGCCGTTTTGCGGCTCGGTGAATTGACGGATCGTGGTGTCGATCTGGTTTCCGAGCTTCACGTATTGCTCCATGATCGCATTCATGTCGTTTTTGGGTTGCTCCTTCTGCAACACGAGCGTCGGGGGCTGGCCGGCCTTGGGCTTGACCGCGGTGATGGCGTCCGGGGCGGATGACAGCTCGAGGCTGATGGAGCTCGGGGCGAGGGCCGACTGGACCACGCCGGCTTTGACGATCCCGATCGGGGCGAAGCGCCAAGGGGCAAACGTGTCTTTCACGCCGGCCACGATGTCAAATTGCGCCTGGCCGTCGGGCCCGATCGAGGGCGTGACCTTGCGCACGTTGCCGATCACGGCCCCGGCGCAACGCAGCTCCGAGCGGGGGCCGAGGCCCAGCAGGTCGTTGGAAGTAAAGTGAATCTCCGAAGATTGACTCCATACTCCCAGACTGTCTTTGGTGATTTGGATGCCGATCCATGCGCCCGCGATGGTCAGCACGCAGAGCAGGACGACGATGGTTTGGATTTCGAGTTTCTTTTTCAATGGTTTCGGGTGGTGAAGGCCTGACAATGCTCATTCTGGGCCGCGTCCTCGCCGCGCACCAGCGTGTGGTCCGTGCCGTGGAGCAGGAGAATATGTGTGGCAATGCGCCGGGCGAAGTCCAGATCCTGCGTGGCCACCACGATCCCGGTCAGGACCCCGGTCCGGACGAGGCTGACCAGCAGTTCCTCCACCAGCGCCTTCTTCGCCGGCGCCAGGGCGGCCACGGGTTCGTCCGCGATCAGGAGCCGGGTCTGGCCCGAGAGCGCCCGGGCCAGGGAGACGCAGCGCTTGTCGCCTTCGCTCAGCTGATGGACCTCCTCGTTCTCGAGGTGCCCGCAGCCGACCAACCGCATCCGCAGCCGGACCTTTTCCTGCAGCTCGCCATCAAGGTCCAACCCGTGGACGAGAAAGGGCAGGGCGATGTTCTCGAAGACCGTCATGTTGCGGATCAAGCCGGGATATTGGAAGACGACACCCACCTCGGCCAGCGCGAGGTGGAGGTCGCGCCCGGCCACCTGCACCGAGCCCGGCGGCACGCGCAGGTGTCCGCTCAGATGCGCGAGCAGCAGGCTCTTGCCCGAGCCGTTGTCGCCCAGCACGGCCAGAATTTCGCCGGGCTGGACTTGAAAGGACAGTGGCTCTCCGCCGATCGAGAGGCCCTGGACCGAGAGCGGAGGTGCAGTCTTCATTCGAGACTGAAGGCGGCGGTGAGCAGGCTGAGCAGGAGATTCACGATGGTGGAGGAAAACACGGCCGTGGCTACCGCCGACGTCGTGATTTTGCCGACGAATCCGCTCTCCGCCTTGGCCCCCATGAATCCGAAATAGCCGGCAATGATCGACATGGCCGTCGCGGTGATGGCCAGCTTTGTCACGGTGAGCAGCAGGGCCCCCGAGGTCACGCTCGACGCGTAGGCCGAAATGAATTCCGTGAATCCCGTCCCGACCGCGATCCACGAAACCAACCACGCCCCGAGGCAGGCGGCATACACGCCGATGACCGCAAGGGCGGGGGCCGTGATGATGAGGGCGATGGCCCGCGGGGCGAAAACCATGTCCGCCGGATTCAGTCCCACCGCCTCCAGCGCATCGACTTCCTGCGACACCCTCATGCTCGCAATGTCGGAGGTCAGCCCGACCACGCCCTTCAAGACCACGAGGTTGGCGATGGCGAAGGGAATGACAAACTGGATGAACGCGCCGCCGAGATGTGGCAGCACCAAAGTTTGGAAGGCCTCCGGGCTGCCCGCATTGCCGATCACGCCATAAGCCGCCGCGAGGCCGTAGATGAAGGTCGTCAGGGCCGACGCCCCCGCCGTGCCCCCGAGAAATCCCAGCACCTGCCGCACCGTTTCGCGATCCACCACGGTGGCCCGTCCGGTCAGGACCCGCGGCACCGCGCGCAGGCCGACCACCAGGATGGCCCCGAGCAAACTCGTGATCGAATAGCGGGTCGTCCGCTCAAACGTCATTGCTGTTGTCGCTTTGGCAGCCATACATTGGCGGCCGATGACTCACGGAACCGCGGTTGCTATGCAAGTCAAATCGGATCGGGCCTATGACAGCATCGACGCCGTTGCGGTGGCTGTGGAGGCCCTGCGTGGACGTCTGCAGAGCGGACAAAAAATCACCTCCCGCGAGCTCCGTGGAATTTGGAGTGAGCGCCTGCGTCCGTTCTGGCGATTGCAGATCGACCTGTATCGCGCCCTGTCGCGCCGGCTGCTGGAGCAGGGCGACAACTATCTGGCCAGCGAGGTGGCCGACGAGGGCGGACAATTTTTCGGCGACGACGTGGCCTTGATTTTGACCCGGGCCTTGGCCACCGCGCGGAGCGGCGCGCCGCAGGGTGCGCAGGCTTTTTTGGGGCAAAAGGAGGCGGTTCTGGACGAGGCCGACGAGGCCAAAAGTCTGCTGGCCCGGACCTTCAAGGATCTGTGGAAATCCTCACGCGAAGAGCATTACCTGCAGGAGTCGTTCGACCTCTACAACCTCGACTACACCACGACCAAGGGCGACCGGACTTTTCCGGGCGTGAACGCCGCCAGCATGGCGCTTTTTCTCGGCCGCCGCGACGTCGCCGGGCGCATCGCCGGGGAGGTGCTGGCCCTCTTGCGCGACAAGGCCGACACCTCGAACTATTGGGATCAAGTCACCATCGCGGAATGCCTGCTCGTGGCCGGGGACATCGAGGCGGCCCGCGTGGCCTATGCCGAAGCGGCCGCCAGCGATCACGTCGCCCATGCCCACCTCGCGACCACCCGCGGCCAGGCGCGGCTCCTGCTCAAGCAGCTTGAACGCGGCGAAGCCGAGTTCGATCCGTGCTTCCCGCTGCCCGGCGTGATTGCCTTCACGGGACACCGCATCGACGGGCCGGACCGTGGTGCGCCGCGGTTCCCTCACGACATGACCCCGGCCGTCAAGGAGCGCATCCGCGAGGCCATCGCAAAATCCGGAGCCGGCTTCGGCTACGCGGCCGCGGCCAATGGTTCGGACATTCTGTTCCTCGAATGCATGCAGGAGGCCGGCCTTGAGACCTACATTCACCTGCCGCTGCCCGAGGAAGAGTTCATTCGTGAAAGCGTCCTGCACCCCGCGTTCCCCGAGTGGTTGGAGCGCTTTCGAAAGGTGACCGCCCACGCCACCGAATACACCTGTGCGACCCGCGCCGGCCACAAGGCCCTGGATTTCGACTACGGCAATCGCCTCATGCTCGGCGCGGCGAGCCAGCGCGCCCGCCAACTGGGCTCCGAGCTGCATTTTCTCACCGTTTGGGATGGCGTCCCCGCAGCCCACGGGAGCGGGGGCACGGCGGATTACGTCCGCCTGGCCGGCGAATTCGGCTGCGCGGTCGAGATCATCGATATCCCCGGGCCGCGGTCCGGGCACCCTAAGGAGCAAACGACGACCGCCCCGGGCCCGGACCAACTTCTCTCCACCCTCACGATCTTCCTCCGGCCCGACGAGAAATCCGAAGCGAGGCTGGCCGACTTGGCCACTGACTCCATCCACAGCGAGGTTTCCGACAACCGTGTGCGCATTTTCTTCCAGAAGCCGGGGGCCGCATCGACGGCGGCTTGCGCCATCCGCCGCCATCTGGCCGACGCCCTCACGGGCGCCCTGGGACTGCACGCCGGCCCCGTGCGTCTCTCCACGCACCCTCTCACGGGCCAACAGATCGTGCGAGGTGCCCATGTTACGGTCTCCGATGAGTTGGCCGCTCTCACTCCCGCCGGTCTCATCTACGCTTCATCCGCCTTCGCCGCGCTCCTTGGTCTGGAGAACTCCGGCGCGGCCCGGAGCGAGTTCCTTGGTTATCGCGCGTTGAAAAGCGGCGGCACGCGGGAGCCCGTCTTTCAAATCCTCGGCTGACCGTTTGAGCGTCAGGAGTTCCCGGGTCAGGGGATCTTTCCGCCGGGCCCGACCAATGGCAGCCATCCCGGGTCGCCCCGGGGCTTGGCCTGCGCGCTGCTAGGACGAGCAGCCTTCGCTCGCCGACAAGGATTGTTCCAGCACCTGCTGCTCGTCCATGGCGTGCTCCAGAGCCGCATCATTCTCGTTCTCGAGTGTGGTGCAGCCGGTGAGGTAACAGGCGGAGACAGCGGCCAAAAGGCAAAGAATTTTTTTCATTGATTGGTCAAGATAAGCGGAGAAACCTGACCGCATCAACGAGACGCGGCAAGGTGAAAAATCACCCGTTACTCCGGCCGCTTGCCCCCGCCTTTTTCCGGTGTGCCGATGAAGACATTGCTGCCGGCGGGGACGATGACGCGGTCCGCGCCTTTGATGTTTTGCATGCCCAAGTATTGAATGTATTCGGGCGAGAGGACGGCTTTGATCGAGTTGATCGCCTTCGCTTCCTCCTCCGCCTGCGCGGCAACCCTGGCGCCGGCGGCCTCGCCCTCGGCCCGGTCGATCTCGATGTTTTTCTGGGCAATCTGCAACTGGATGGCGCGTTGCTCGAGTTCCTGGTTGCTGGCCACCTTTTTGGAAATGGCTTCGATGACGTTGGCCGGCGGTTGGGCGTTGCCCATGACCACATCGAGCACCTCGAACGGCGTGTCGGCCAGGCGCTGGACGACCTGCCCCTTGATCGCGCCGGAAATTTTGGTCAGCTCGGCGTTGACGTCGAGGCCGTCGTAGTTCGCGATGATCGTGCGGGTCTCGGTGCGAAAGGGCTCTTTGATGTATTGATCGTAGGCTTCCTGGGCCACGTCATCCGGCGTCGCCGCCGAATCCCATCCGCCGAAGGACTCGAGGAACCGCCGGATTTCCTGCGGGTCGCTCTTGAGCCGCCAGACGATGTGGCTGTTGGCGTCGAGCGAGAGTTTGTCCTTGGCCAGAGCGGAGGCCTGACCGGAGAAGGTTTCCGGATAGGTGTAGGGCGTCACCGAGACCAGCTGGCCGGCCAGGCGCCAACGCCATCCGGTGGAAGCCGGGCCGATGAGCACTTCCTTGAAGCTGCTTTTGCCGAAGATGGGGACGCTGTAAACATACCCCGCGTAGCCGGCCGGGACGCGGAAGTTGCTCATGTTCGGGGCGACAAACATGAGGGCGACGACCGCGAGGATCACCGGCACGACGATTTTCGAGAGGTTCATCAGGTTCGAGGCGGCGGAAGATGGGGAGTTGGCGAACGGCATCGCTTTAAGCATGCACAGCGGCGAAGCGGGAAGGAAGGCTGGCCGCGGCTACGGCTGTTTTTTCTTTGCTCCCGCGGGGGGAGTTGCCAGCACCTTGATTTGCGAGATCCGTGTGACCTTGATCTGGGTCTTCTTTTTGTAGGCCTCCAGCGTGCCGGTGACGCGCAGCGTCTTCCCGATGTAGGTTTCAAGCGGCTTGAGCTTGGGATAGACGGCCGGGACCACCGCCGCGACGAAGCCCCGTTTTTCGACCGCGGAGAAATCGAAGAAACGCAGGCCATCACTCGTTCCCGCGCCCGCAGAGACCACCGTGCCTTCGACCGCGACTTCCTTGCCGATGTAAGCCTTGAGCGCCTTGGCGTCGGTCGCGCTGATGAGGGGGAGAGTCAGCTTTTTCGGGGCCGCGTGGGCAGGTCCGGTGAGAAGAGCCAAAACCGCGATCGCAACCGCGGTGCTAACAAGCCTGACGAGCGGGAGTTTCATCGCGCCGCGAGAATGGGCAAGAAGCCCATGATTCCGCAAGCCGGGAATCGGGGCGTGCCCGGCGGTGGGCTACAGGTCGTCGTCCTCGTCGGCGGCGCCCTTCTTGTAGGTCAGGCCGCGGAGTTTGCCGTGGATGAACTCGTCGAGGTCGCCGTCCATCACGCCCTGCACATTGCTGGTTTGCACGCCGGTGCGGAGGTCTTTGACCATCTGGTAAGGCTGGAAGACGTAGGAACGGATCTGGTTGCCCCAGGCGATGTCGCCTTTCTCGCCGTATTGCCGCTCGATCTCGGCGCGCTTCTTGTCCTCCTCGCGCTGGTAGAGCTTGGCCTTGAGCAGTTTCATCGCGAGGTTGCGGTTCTTGAGCTGGCTGCGTTCGGCCTGGCAGGCCACGACGATGCCGGACGGCATGTGCGTGATGCGCACGGCGGTCTCGACCTTGTTGACGTTCTGCCCGCCCTTGCCGCCGCTGCGGTAGGTGTCGATGCGCAGGTCGCGCTCCTCGACCTCGACCGGCGCGTCCTCGGGGATTTCCGGGGTGACGTCCACGCTGGCGAACGAGGTGTGGCGGCGCTTGTTGCTGTCGAAGGGGGAAATGCGCACGAGGCGATGCACGCCGCGCTCGGTCTGGAGGTAGCCGTAGGAATGTTCGCCCGTCACGCGCAGCGTGGCCCACTTGAGGCCGGTTTCTTCGCCGGGCTGGATGTCGAGAATTTCGGACGAAAGTCCGTGGCGCTCGATCCAGCGCTGATACATGCGCATGAGCATGTCGGCCCAGTCGCAGGCCTCGGTGCCGCCGGCGCCGGAGTGGATGGTGAGGTAGGCGGGATTGCGGTCGAACTCGCCGCCGAGGAGGCATTGGATCTCGAAATCATCGAGGGCTTTCTCGAGGTCGCGGCATTCCTTGACCACTTCGCTCTCGGCCTGGGTGCGCTGGGTGCCTTCCGGTTCGGCTTCGGCCAACTCCTGCAGGATGGCGAGGTCGGTGATGCGGGCTTCGAGTGCGCGGAACGGCTCGATGGTGCCCCGCAGCCGCGAGACGCGCTCGACGTCGGCCTGGGCCTGATCCTTGCGGTCCCAAAAACCGGGCTCGGCCATGCGGCTTTCCACCGCGGTCAACTCGTTGGCGAGTTGGTCGTAGTCAAAGAAACCTCCGCAGCTGCGTCAGGCGCGACGCGAGCCCGGAGGTGTCGATGTTCTCGAAATCAGGGTTGGACACTGGTGCCGAGGGTGGGGGGCAATTCCACGCGGAAAATGGTTTCGCCTTCCTTCATGAGGTTGAGGCGGTCGCGGGCGATGGTTTCGACGTAGGCGGGGTTGTGCTGCAGGAGGTAGATTTCGCGCTTGCGGCTCTCGAGGCGCGCGGCTTTCTCGCCCCGCTCGTGTTCGAGCCCGGCGATGCGGGCCCGCATGTCCTGCTGCTGCTGCCAGACGGGGTAGAACATGACGCCGACCAAAACCACGACACCGAGGACGACGAGCCCGGTGAGCACGCGGTTGATCCCGTGCCAGAAATCCGGCGGCTGGTGGCGCCGGCGGGAGCGGAGTTCGTGATCGTCGTCGGCGAAATTCATGCGTGCATCTTGCCGCCGTAAACCGCGTCCGGTCCGAGGAGTTCCTCGATGCGGAGCAGCTGGTTGTATTTGGCGATACGGTCGGTGCGGGAGAGTGAGCCGGTCTTGATCTGCCCGGCATTGGTCGCCACGGCGATGTCGGCAATGGTCACGTCCTCGGTCTCGCCCGAGCGATGGCTGATCACCGCGGTGTAACGGTTCTCGCGGGCCAGTTCGATCGCGTCGAGGGTCTCGGTCAGCGAGCCGATCTGGTTGACCTTGACGAGGATCGAGTTGGCCACGCCCTGATCGATGCCTTTGCGGAGGAAGTCAACGTTGGTGACGAAAAGATCGTCGCCGACCAACTGCACCTTGTCGCCGAGGGCCTCGGTGAGTTTTTTCCATCCGGCCCAGTCGTTCTCCGCGCACCCGTCCTCGATCGAGATGATCGGATAGGCGGCGCAGAGTTTCTTGTAATACCCGACGAGGTCCTCGGCCGAGCGGACACTTTTGTCCGACTTTTTGAAGACGTAGGCTTTCTTGGTCTTGTCGTAGAATTCGCTCGAGGCGCAATCGAGGGCGATGAAGACCTCCCGGCCGAACTTGTAGCCGGCTTTCTTGACCGCGGAGGCAATGGTGTCGAGGGCGTCCTCGGCCGAGGCGAAGTTGGGGGCGAACCCGCCCTCGTCGCCCACGCTGGTCGTGAGGCCGCGGCTCTTGAGCACGGACTTGAGGGCGTGGAAGATTTCCGCGCCGCAGCGCAGGGCCTCGCGGAAACTCGGGAGGCCGCGGGGCATGACCATGAACTCTTGGAAGTCGATCGGCGCGTCCGAGTGGGCGCCGCCGTTGACGATGTTCATCATGGGCACGGGCAGCACCTTGGCGTTCGGTCCGCCGAGATACTTGAAGAGTGGCTGACCGAGTTGCGCGGCGGCGGCGTGCGCGGTGGCCATGGAGGCGCCGAGGATGGCGTTGGCTCCGAGTTTTTTCTTGTTCGCCGTCCCGTCGAGCTGGCGCATCAGGCGGTCCACCCCGACCTGATCGAGGGCGTCGCATCCGGTGATGGCCCCGGCGATGGCCTTGTTCACGTTGGCCACGGCTTTGGTCACGCCCTTGCCAAGGTAGCGGTCGGGGACGCCATCGCGGAGTTCCCAGGCCTCATGCTCGCCGGTGCTGGCGCCGCTCGGCACGATGGCGCGGCCGGTGGCTCCGCCCTGCAGGGATACCTCAACTTCGACGGTGGGGTTGCCGCGCGAGTCGATGACTTCGCGGCCGCGGACGCTGGTGATTATGGTGGATGGCATGGAAAATTTTCGCGGCTCAGAATGCTCCGGCGGGTCAGAGAATTTCAAGATTTTTGAACGGCTCGATCGAGACCACGACGACCTCGCGTTCGCCGGTTTCGGTGGGCAGCTTGGCCGTTTCGCCCGGAGCCTTGCCGATCAGCGCGATGGCGGCGGCGGCGAGGTAGGAGACGATGGATTTCTCCGAGTTGCCATCCCAGGCCCCGAGGATGTGGAGATGTTCAGCCGCCCCGGTGGCTTGATCGCGCAGATGCACGGTGGTGCCGAGGCCCACGCGCTCGGTCTCCGGATTTTCAAAATTGGTTCCCCGGCAGGTGGACATCTGCTGCTCCATCTCGGCTTTCTGGCGCAGCAGGACGCCCTGCTGTTCCTTGGCAAACTTGAACCCGGCGTTCTCGCGCAAGTCGCCCTGTTCGCGCGCGACCTGGATGTCGCGGCTGTTGGCCGGAATGCGGGTGTTGACCAGATCGTCGTAGTCCTGCTTGCGGCGTTCGAGGCTGGCCCATGAAACGGTGAGGGCCTTGGTCTCGGTCGGGGCGGCGGCGGATTTCTCCTCGCCGGCCTCGAGCAGTTCCTGCAACTCGGGACGCGCCTTGATCGCCCGGGCGAGCAGGGCGCGCTTGTCCGTGGCCTCAAAAATGGGGGTGCGCATGATCTTGCGGACCAGATCCCGCGCGGCTTCGCCGTCGGCATCCTTCAGCGCGATGGCGATGAGCGATTTGTCATCGGCGAGAACCTTGTGCAAACGCGCGGCGCGCTTGGTGTCCTTGATCGTCTCCCGCTCCACCACGGTGATGGCGGCTTCCAGCGTGCCGGTGTTGACCAGTTCCTCGAGCACCTGCGGACGCTTGGCCAAAAGCCAGGCCAGCAGTTCCGGGTTGGTGTTCCGCTCGCTGATCGAGCGGACGAGGCTGTGGCGAAGTGGTTCGAGTTGGCCCTTCTCGAGCAGGAGGCGGGTGGCCTCGGACACGACTTTGCTGTCGCCTTCGGGCAGAACATCGAGGAGCAGCGGGTTGGACCCCGGCGTGGTGAGGGCACCGCCGGCTTCGAGTGCGTGGCGGATGCGCGCGGCCGGAAGCGGGGCGAGCAGACCGGCCAGATGGGCGGGCGGATGGGCGAGGAAGTCGGCGAGGGTGAGTGCCCCGGCGGGGAGCGAGGCCTTGCTGCGTTCGAGGATCTCGTCGCGGACGCAAAGAAGATGGATCGAGTGCGCCGGTTGGCGGCGCTGGTAATCGGAGGCGGCCCGCTCAAGCAGCCCGAGAACGCGGCTCAGCTCCTCGGGGGCCTGGTCGAATTTGGACAACCCTTTGAGCAAAGCCTCGGCCGCGGCGGCCTGTTCCTTCGGTTGGCGCGCCTTCTCAAAGGCATCCACGATGTCGAGGTGAGGGGATTCGGGGCGTTCGCGCACGAGGACGAACTCGGTTTTCTTGGCTGCGATGATGAAACGCCCGTCTCCCTTCAGCTTGGCGCGCAGGGCGGTCCACCAACGCTTGAAAGGTTCCTTGCCCCCGGCCGGGAAAGCGCTGTCGGGCAGCACGGCCTGCAGGTAGTCGCTGAGCGCGTCGAGGGTCAGGCGCGACTTGAAGTCGGTGACCACGCGGTGGACAAACTCCACCGGTTCGGCCAGGGCCTCGCGGCGCACCGCCTCCGAATCGGACAAACGGCGGGCCTCCACATGGGTCTCGGGGATCGGAGTCAACGCGCTGGCCGCGAAACTCATCTGCATCGACTGACGTCGTCCGCCGAGGAACTCGAGTTCGAGTTGCCCGATGAGCGGATCGGCCGTGGCCACCCGGGCGCAGCCCCAGCTTTTGTGCAGGGCGAACGCTCCCGGCGGGAGTTGGCTCAGAAGATTGGCTTGTTGCTGGGTAATTTTTCCTTCGTTGACGGCCGTCGATAAATCCAAATGCATATGACAGGGCGAGCGTATCGGCTCGGGTCCCGCACGGCGATGGAAAATTTGCCACCGCCAAGTGAACCGTTATCTTGCTCCCCGCCATGTCCGCCACCACCGCCTCGCCGCCCCCCTCGCCGTCGGACGAGATTCCACCCGCCACGCCGTTGAGCGATGAGTTGGAAAGCCTGCTGGTCCTGGCCCAGGGCCAGCCGCTGAAGCTGCGAACCGTGGTCGAGCACCTGCACTTCCGCGGGCTGCCCGCCTTGATCGTGCTGCTCTGCGTGCCGTTTCTTTTTCCCGTGTCGGTGCCGGGTCTGTCCATGCCCTTCGGCCTGGCCATCGCGCTCTGCGGTTTGCGCCTGGGGCTCGGGCACAAACTTTGGATGCCCGACTTTTTGCTCCGTCGGGAAATTCCCGCCGAGTTGCTGGCCAAGCTGGTTGGCGGGGCGGCCACCTTTTACCGCCAGATGGAAAAGTTCGTGCGTCCGCGCATGCACTTCCTCCAACGCTGGCCGGGGATGCTCAACCTTCTCGGCTTCATGATCATGATCGGCGGCGTCCTTCTCAGCCTGCCGATTCCGCCGCCCTTCCCCCTGACCAACACCATCCCGGGGCTCGCCATCATCTTCATGGCCCTCGGCCTGATGGAGCGGGATGGAGTCTGCATCCTGATCGGTTACGCCCTGGCCCTGCTCGGCTTCTGCTACATCGGGCTCATATTTTTCCTCGGCAAAGCCGGGCTGGAGTATGCGTGGGAGTGGTGCGTTGGGTAGTTGAGGGCGAGCCAGCCAAATATGTGGGCTGAGATCTCTCTTTAAAAACTTTATTGACTTAGTCAACTTAGTAAATAGAACGGGAGTGCTCATTGCGTGAAAAGAGAAATAAAACCTGAAGAAAGAAGACCTAACATGATCAAACTAGTCAATATACTGCCGATGCGCGGACTTTTCTTAGTTCGTGTCCGGGTCTCAAAGCTCACTCTTGCCGCGGCGATTGCGGTGACGTTTGCCGCATCTGCCCCGGCGGAGCAACAAAGCGGCTCTCAAACAAGGCCACCTGCCACTTCGGCTACGGTTGAGTCAACCAACGAGGAGGCCGTCCTGGCCAAGTGGTGGAACGGCCGGAAAATCACGGGCGATTGGCTCGGTGCGCGTCCGGTGGTGGAAGACCACGGGCTCACGCTCGGCGGCACATGGCGGGGAATTTTCTATGGACTGCTGGCCAGCGAGACAGGCGCGCGCGGCGTTTTTACCCAGGAGCTGGTCTTCAACGGCAAACTCGACTTGGCCAAGCTATCAGGATTTGAGGGACTGCAAGGTCTCTCCGCGTTCGGCGAGGCGCGGTGGAGGGAGCCCGGCTACGATGCGAATCCCAACAACTTCGTCAAGGGCGCCTCATTCTTTAATCCGTCCCGCTTCGCTGGCGGGGTCGGCTGGCGTCTTGGCACGTTCGGCCTGACCTACACCACGCCGGAGTTGTTCGGCGTCGAGAAGCTTCTCACGCTCACGGGTGGCTGGTTGCGGCCGCAGCGCGAGTTTGTGGAAAACCAGTGGGGCAATCTTTTCGCGAACAACGCGATGGCACCCTCGGAGGGACTGGGCGCGCACGACCCGTTTGGCGCCAGCTTCTCCACCTGGGGCGGCACGCTGCAAGTCCAGCCGACCGATTGGTATTACGCCAAGGCGGGACTATTCATGTCCTACCTCGAGGCCACGTCGTCGAACAACAATGGCCTGATGTTCGAGGGCTATGCGCCCGATCCCTCGGAGAACGGGCTTTTCTTCATGGGCGAGACCGGGGTCACCCCCAAGATCGGTGCGGGCCGTCTGCCCGGTCGCTATGTCTTCGGCGGCTACTACTACGAGGAGGACAATGCGACGTTTGGCACGAGCAAATACGGGTTTTACTGGCAGGCCGAGCAGATGCTCTTCCGCGAGGCCTCGGCGGGTGGCGGAAAGCTGCCCGACCAGGGCCTCCACGCGCTCAACCTCGTGGTTTTCGCGCCGGATGGTTGGAACAATCGCTACCCGTTCTATTTCCAATCGGGGCTGGTCTACGAGGGTCTCATCCCCGGGCGCGACCGTGATCAACTGATGGCCGCGGTGGCGCTTGGCCAGCACAGCCTCAAAACGCAGCAAGCGGCGATTGACAACGGCGACCCCGTGCCCGAAATCACGAGCTTTTTCGAGGTGGGCTACCGCATCAAGATCAGCGGCTGGTCGTATCTCCAACCCTTTTTTCAATACGAATCCCGTCCCAACGGCACCGAGGCTGTGGCCAATGCGGCCATCCTGGGCTTCCTTGTCGGCGTGGATTTCTGATCAACTCCCCCACAGCACGCGCACCATCATGAAAATCCATCTCTCCAGGACGGCCCTCGTCGTCCTCCTCCTCGTGGCCTTCGCCGCCAGCTTACCGGCGGCGAACATCCTCAACGTTTCCTACGATCCCACGCGAGAGTTCTACACCGAGTTCAACCAGGCCTTTGCCCGCCACTGGAAGGAGAAGACCGGACAGGACATTGCCTTCAGCCAATCTCACGGCGGCTCGTCCAAGCAGGCGCGCGCCGTCATCGACGGGCTTGAGGCCGACGTGGTCACGCTGGCCTTGGCGGCGGACATCAATGCCATCGCCCGTGCCGGGCTGATCCCGGCCGACTGGCAGACCCGCCTGCCGGCCAACAGCGCGCCCTATCAATCCACGCTCGCCTTCCTCGTGCGCAAGGGGAACCCGAAGAACATCAAGGATTGGAATGATCTCGTGCGGCCGGGAGTCCAGGTCATCACGCCCAACCCGAAGACGTCCGGGGTGGCCCGCTGGAACTTCCTCGCGGCCTGGGGCTGGGCCCTCGATCATTTCAAGGGCGACGAGGCGAAGGTTACCGAGTTTATCAAACAGCTCTACGCCAATGTCCCCGTCCTCGACGCGGGCGCGCGCGGATCGTCCACCACTTTCATCGAGCGGGGTATTGGTGATGTTCTGATCAATTGGGAGAACGAAATCCTCCTCGCGCTCAAGGAGCACAGCAGGGAATACGAAATTGTCACCCCGTCGCTGAGCATCCTGGCCGAGCCGACCGTGGCCGTCGTGGATGCCAATGTGGACAAGCGGAAAACGCGCGAGGTCGCGCAGGCCTACCTCGAATATCTTTATTCGGACGAGGGGCAAAACCTCGCCGCCAAGCATTTCTACCGGCCGAGCAACCCGGAGGTGCTGGCCAAATTCAAGACGCAATATCCCGACCTCAAGCTCTTCACCATTGACGAAGTCTTCGGCGGATGGGACCCGGCCACGAAGAAGTTCTTCGACGAGGGCGCCATCTTCGATCAGATCTACCTGCAGTAACCAGCAACGGAAAATCCATGACCGGCCAAGCAAAGTCACCCCGGGCCCGCCGGGCCAACCGCCGTGTCCTCCCGGGCTTCGGGTTGTCCATGGGCATCACCGTGACTTACCTCACGCTGCTCGTCCTCATCCCGTTGTCCGCCGTCTTCATCCGCTCCTCCGGCATGGGTTGGTCCGAGTTTTGGGCCGCGGTGACCGGACGCCAGGTCGTGGCGTCCTACAAGGTGACCTTCGGGATTTCTTTTCTCGCCGCTGCGGCCAACGCCTTTTTCGGATTCATCGTGGCCTGGATTCTGACCCGCTATCGTTTTCCCGGTCGGCGCTTTTTCGATGCGTTGGTTGATCTGCCCTTCGCCCTGCCCACCGCGGTGGCGGGCATCGCCCTGACTGCGCTCTACGCGCGCACCGGGTGGCTTGGGCAATTTTTTTATCCGCTTGGCATCGAGACGGCCTATTCGCAGGTCGGCATTTTCATTGCACTGACCTTCATCGGTCTGCCCTTCGTCGTCCGCACGCTGCAGCCGGTCCTCGAGGATCTTGACACCGAGGTCGAGGAGGCCGGGGCCTCGCTCGGGGCCGGACGGGCGCGGGTCTTTACCCAGATCATCGTCCCTGCGCTCCTCCCCGCCATGCTCACCGGGTTTGCCCTCGCCTTCGCCCGCGCCATTGGCGAATACGGCTCGATCATCTTCATCTCCGGCAACATTCCGTTGCGCACCGAGATCACGCCGCTGGTCATCGTCAAGTTCCTCGAGAACTACCAATTTCCCCAAGCCACCGCCGTGGCCGCCGTCATGCTGGTCGCCAGCTTTGTCCTGCTCCTCGTCATCAATCTCCTCCAGCGCTGGGCGGAGAAAAACGCCTGATCCCATGGCCGCCATCGTTTCCCGCACCCGCTCGTTCATTCCGCCGAAGTCGTTCCGGACCATCACGGAATCCGCCCCGGTGCGCTGGCTGCTCATCACCGTGGGCGTGGCCTTCCTCCTCCTCTTTCTGCTCATGCCGCTGGTCGCGGTGTTTTATGAGGCCTTCAAAAAGGGCTGGCAGCTTTATCTCGCGACGTTCTCCGATCCCTACGCGATTGATGCGATCAAGCTGACCCTCACCGTCGCGGCCATCACCGTGCCGATCAATCTGGTCTTCGGTCTGGCTGCCGCCTGGGCCATCACCAAGTTCACCTTCCGCGGCAAGAGCCTGCTCGTCACCGTGCTCGATCTGCCTTTTGCCGTCTCGCCGGTCATTGCCGGCCTGATTTTCGTGCTCATCTTCAGCACCACGCACGGCTGGCTGGCCGGACCGCTCAAGGCGTGGGACCTGAGGGTCATTTTTGCCCTGCCCGGCATCGCGCTGGCCACGGTTTTCATCACGCTGCCGTTCATCGCGCGGGAGCTCATCCCCGTCATGCAGGCCCAGGGCCGCGATGAGGAACTCGCGGCGCTCACGCTCGGGGCCGGGGGGTGGCGCACTTTTTTTCATGTCACCCTGCCGAATGTGAAATGGGGCCTCTTCTACGGCGTCGTGCTCTGCAACGCCCGCGCCATGGGTGAGTTCGGCGCCGTCGCTGTGGTCTCCGGCAATATCAAGGGCCAGACCAGCACAATGCCGCTCTACATCGAAACGCTTTACATGGAATACCAGAGCGTCAGCGCCTTCTCGCTCGCCACCATCCTCAGCCTTCTGGCTCTGGTCACCCTCCTGCTGAAAAACTTCATCGAATGGCGCTCGGCCCGCGCCACCCGCCACTGAGCCACCTCGCACCATGAGCATCCAAGCACGAAACATTCACAAAACCTTCGGCGACTACACCGCGCTGGACGACGTCAGTCTCGAAGTCCCGGATGGCAAGCTCGTCTCGCTGCTCGGGCCGTCCGGCTCGGGCAAGACCACGCTTCTGCGCATCATGGCGGGGTTGGAATACCCGGACCCCGGCACCCCCGGCCGCGTGCTTTTCCACGGCGAGGACGTGACCGAAGTTGCGCCGGGGCGGCGTGGCGTCGGTTTCGTCTTCCAGCATTACGCCCTCTTCCGCCACATGACCGTGGAGAAAAACATCTCCTTCGGCCTGCGGGCGCTGCCCCGGGCGCAGCGTCCGTCACCGGAGAAAATCCGCGAGCGGGTCAACCGGTTGCTCGAACTTGTCCAACTCGACGGCCTGAACAAGCGCTTGCCCTCGGAGCTCTCCGGCGGCCAGCGTCAGCGTGTCGCCCTGGCCCGCGCGCTGGCCGTGGAACCCAAGGTCCTTCTCCTTGATGAGCCCTTCGGTGCGCTCGACGCCAAGGTGCGCAAGGATTTGCGCCGGTGGCTGCGCACCTTTCAGGAGGAAATCAGAATCACCACGGTCTTCGTCACCCACGATCAGGAGGAGGCCCTCGAACTGGCCGACGAGGTCGTGATCATGAACAACGCCCGCATCGAGCAGGTCGGGCCGCCGCAGCAGGTCTATGACAAGCCGTCCTCGCCGTTCGTCATCGAGTTTCTCGGCAACGTGAACCGCTTCCGCGCCGGGCTGGCCGCGCCCGCGGACGACAGCAAGGGCGTGCTCTACGTGCGTCCGCACGACGTGGAGATCGAGGCGGCCGGGGCCAGCGAGCATGAATACGCGTTGCAGGCGCGGGTGCTCCACGTTTTTTCGGCCGGCAACTACGGACGGGTCGCGCTCGAGCGGCTCGGCACGCACGAGCACTTCGAGGCCGAGGTCTCCCGCGAGAGGCTGCGCCAGCTCCGGCTCCAGCCGGGCGATCTCGTCGCGGTCGCCTTCCGCCATGTCCGCCTCTTCGACAAGGGCCGCTACACCGAGGGCGAAGTGCGCCACGGCCACCTCGTGCCCTACGACATCGCGTGAAGAATACGAAACAGACTCGACCTCCGGTCACGCCGCAGCTCCGCCTGCAGCGGGAGGACCGGCGTTGCTGCGACCAGATGCTGCGGCCGTTCTGGGAGGCGGTGGAGACCGGGTTGCTCGAATCGGGAAGCCTCGGCGGGTTTGTTTCCGCCGGGGAAGGCTACGAATTGCACCGCTTCACCCTGCGGGGGCCGGCGGACGGCAACACCACGGTGCGCCTCGGCCTGTTCGCCACCATCCACGGCGACGAGCCGCAGGGCGCGTCCGCGTTGCTTGAGCTGGCGCGGTTGGCCCGGCGCGACCCCGCTCTTTTCCGCGGCTACGAAGTGCAGCTTTACCCGCTGTGCAATCCCTCCGGCTACGAGGACGGGACGCGCCACTCGCGGCGGGGCGAGGATCTGAACCGGCATTTTTGGCGTGGCTCGGACGAACCGGAGGTCGCACTCCTTGAGCAGGAAATTGTGGCCCGCAGGTTCCATGGCATTGTCTCGCTGCACGCCGATGACACAAGCGACGGCCTCTATGGCTTTGTGCGTGGCGCCACGATCAGCCGCGAATTACTCGCGCCGGCCCTCTCCGCCGCCGAGCGCCATCTTGCGGTTAACCGCGCCCCGGTCATCGACGGTTTTCGCGCCCATGATGGAATCATTGACGAAGGTTACGACGGCATCCTTTCGGGCGGACAGATCGATCCGCGGCCGTTCGAGATTGTTTTCGAGACGCCGGCGCATCAACCGGTCGAAACGCAGGTCCGTGCGGCCACCGAGGCTCTGACCGTCATTCTGCAGCGTTACCGCGCGATGCTGGCGCTGGGCAGCGACATTTAGGGAACTTGCTCAGGGTTTGACCGGGGTGGCCGGTTCGGCGGCGACGGGATCGCCCTCCTGCAGCATGGCATTGGGGCTGATCACGATCTGATCGTCCCCGCTGACTCCGTCGAGCACTTCGACGGTATTGCCCAGATTGCGGCCGGGGCTGACGGCGACAAATTCCAGCCGGCCATCGCGGACCCGGGCGACCTGCGGGCGTCCGTCCCGCACGAGGAGTGCATTGACGGGGAGGCGAAAAACGCGGCCGTCGGAGCCGGTGTCGATTTCCGCCGTGCCGGTGAGTCCGGCCGGAAGCGTGCGGCCGGGGTTGGGCAGGAGCAACTCGATGCGCATGGTGCCGGTCGCGGTGTCGAGCACGCGGGAGGAGCGCACGACCTCGGCGGGAAAGTCGCGCCCGGGCAACTCGCTGAAGGTGAGGCGCGCCTTTTGTCCGGCGGCGAGGCGCAGGGCCGCTTCCGGCGGGGCAAAAACCTCGACGAGCAACTCATCGAGCCGGACCAAATGAAAAAGCGCTTCCCCGCCGCGAGGCTGGTCGGCTTGGACATGGTCGCCGCGCTCGATGCGCCGTTCGGCCACGACCCCGTCGAAGGGGGCCCGAATGGTTTGGAAACTGATCAATTCCTCGAGCCGCGCCAACTCGGCCTGCGCGGCCTGGAGTTCGCCTTGGGTCGACTCGGCATCAGCCTCGCTTTGATCCAACGCCTCGGCTGCGATGACGCGGTTGCGGGACATGTTCCGCGCCCGGTCGAGCGTCGCCACAGCCAGGCGGGCCCGGGCTTCGGCCTGCCGGACTTTGGCCCGCGCCTGATCCGCGCTGCGACGAACTTCCGGTGCTTCAATGATCGCGAGCACATCCCCTGCCTTCACCGGGTCCCCGATGTCGGCCTTTCGTTCGCCGACCACGCCGGTGGCCCGCGAGTAAATGTTGGCCTGCTGCGAGGGGAGGGTGCGTCCGGGCAACCGGATGACTGCGGCTCCGTCGGCCGGAACTGGTCGGACTACGGCGACGGTGGGCGCGGTTTTTTCGTCCGCGGCGTTTGCCGCCGCCGCGTGGGCCAAGGCCAGCAGGAGGAAGATGAAGAGCGTTTTCATGCGGGAGTGTTTTTCGTCGTGGAGGCGCGGCGCGCCATGGTGGCGGCAAAGAAGAAGGGGACAAGAAGAAGCGAGGCGATCGTGCCAAAAAGAAGACCACCGACCACGGCGCGACCGAGCGGCGCATTTTGCTCGCCGCCTTCGCCCCAGCCCAAGGCCATGGGCAGAACTCCGAGGATCATGGTCAGCGCGGTCATGAAAACCGGACGCAGCCGGGTGCCGGCGGCCTCGAGCGCGGCGGCGGTCGCCTCCCGGCCGTCCGCCCAAAGGTCGCGGGCGAAGCTGGTCACCAGCACGCTGTTGGCCGTGCTGACCCCCACGACCATGATGAGACCCATCAGCGCGGGCACGCTGAGCGGAGTGCCCGTGGCCCACAATCCGGCGAAGGCTCCCGCGATGGCGAGGGGCAGCCCGCTGATCGCGACGAAGGGGAGGGACCACGACTGGAAGTTGACCACCATGACGAGGAAAATGAGCACGGCGGAGAGGGCGAGTCCGCCGAAGAGTTCGCGGTAGGCCGAGTTCATCAGGCGAGCTTGGCCGGCCAACTCGATGCGATTGCCGGGCTTTTGCTCCTTGCGCAGCACGTCGAGCATGGGGTCGAGGCGGTCGAGGACCGAGCCGATGTCGGTGTCCTGCACATTGGCCAGCACGGTGATTTTCGGCAGCAGGGTCGAGCGCGAAACCGAGGCGGGCACGCGTCTTTCGGAAATTTTGGCCATGGCGCCGAGCAGCACGGGCGATCCGCCGGCGGCCGCGGTGACGGGGAGGGCCATCAATTGGTCCACGCGGGTCAGGGCGGATGGAGGCACCTGCACCTGCACATCGTAGGAGGCACCGACCACCGGATCGGCCCAAAAACCCGGGCTGACCGATCCGCCGGAGCCCAGCGCGGTGAGCAGCGCGGAGACGGCATCTTGGGGCGTGACCCCGAGCTTGGCCGCGCGCACTCGGTCGATTTCGAGAAAGTATTCGGGCTGGTCGAGGATTTCGCGCAGCGTGACATCCACGGCGCCGGGCACGGTGCGGAGTTCGTCCATCAAACGCCGGGCCAGGGCCAGGTTGCCGGGCACGTCACGTCCGATGAGGTTGACCTCGAAGGCGGTCGGCGCGCCGCCGGAAAGCGTGAGACTGGTGGCATCAGCCGGACGGAAAAAATACCTAGCCTCGGGGAACTTGGTGTCGAGCATGGCGCGCAGGTTTTTCATGATCCCGGCAACCGGGCTGCTGCCGGGTGCGAGTTGGATCCAGACCTCGCCGTCGCCTGGGCCGGTGGCGGTGCTTTCGACCCACGCGAGATTGACCGCGGCGGGCAGGCCGATGTTCTCCACGACAAAAAGCAGTTCGTCCGGCGGAATGACCGCGCGGATTTCGCGCTGGAGCGCGGCGAAGCGCTCGGCCGTTTCCTCGAGGCGGAGACCGGGCGGCATGCGGACAAAGACGCGGATGAGTCCCGCGTCGGTCACGGGGAAGAACTCCCGCCCGAGGGACTGGCCGGCCAGCACGCCTCCGCCGAGAACGCCGACCGCAAGAAGGGGCAGGAGCCAGCGACGGCGGAGGAAGAGGCCGAGCAATTTTTGCTGCCAGCGGGCGGCGGAGTTCAGGGCCGATTCGAGGGCGAGATGGCAGCGCCAGACCGCGCCGGGCGGCCGCTCGGCGGATTCATGCGCGGCGGCCAACTCGCCCGGCAACATTATCGAGGCCAGCGTCGGCACGAGCGTGCGCGAGAGCAGGTAGCTGGCGATCATGGCGAAGATGACGGCGAGAGCCAGGGGCTTGAAAACATCCGCCGCGGTGCCGGTGAGGAGAAAGACCGGGAGGAAGACGATGCAAATGCCCGTGGTCGAGACGAACTCGGGGAAGGCCACCTGTTGCGCGCCGTCGAGGATGGCCTGGCGCACCCCCTTGCCCAGGCTGATCTGGCGCTTGATGTTCTCGATCTCGACGAGGGCGTTATCCACGAGGATGCCGATGGCGAGGGCCAGGCCGCCGAGCGACATGAGGTTGAAGGTGGAATCGGTCAGATAGAGGCCGATGACCGAGCAAAGCAGGGCGAGCGGAATGGAGGTGAGGACGATGAAAGTCGAGCGCCAACTGCCGAGAAAGAGCAGCACGGTGAAGGCGACCAGCGCCCCGACGAGCAGGATTTCCTTGAGCATCGTGTCGATGGCGGCGCGGACGAAAACCGACTGGTCGAAGATTGGTTCGATCATCAGGCCGGGCGGGGCCGAGGCGCGGATCGAGGGCAGGCGGGCGAGGATCCCGCTGATGATATCGAGGGTGGAGGCTGATCCGAGTTTGAGCACGGAGAGAATGACGGCGTTGCTTCCGTTGAGCCGCGCGATGTTTGTGGAGACAGCATCACCGTCGCGCACATTGGCCACGTCGCGCAGCAGAACGACCCGGCCATCCACGCTCTTGACCGGTAGATCGAGGAACTCCTCGACCTTGGCCGGGCTGGCATTGACCGAGACCGGCAGGTCGCGGTCGCCCTCGCGAATGGAGCCCGAAGGCAGTGTCAGGTTCTGTGCGGCCAGAGCCTTCCCGACATCCGAGGCCGAGAGGCCCGCCGCGTTGAGGGCCACCGGATCGAGGTCCACCATGATCTGCCGTATGGCCCCGCCGTAGGGCAGCGTCAGGCGGATGCCCGGAATGCTCTGGACCTGCGCCCGCAAGGACAGCCGCGCCCAGTCAAACAACTCGGCCCCGCTCAGGCGGTCGGACGAGATGACCAACTGCAGGATCGGCACGCTTGACGGGCTGGTGCGGACAATGAGCGGCGGCTGCGTGCCCTGCGGCATGCGCCGCAGGACGGTCTGCGAGACCGAGGTAACCTGCGCCAGAGCCAGCTCGGGATCGACGTAGGGTTGGAAGCGGAGCCTGACCAGCCCGATGCCGTTGAGCGTTTCGGAGCGCACCTCGACGAGGTCATCCACGTTGTTGAGCGTGACGATCTCGGCGAACGACACGATCTTCGCCGCCATCTCGCGCGCGTTCAGTCCGTTGTAGGTCCAGACTTGGAGCAACTCGGGGCTGTCCACCCGCGGCATGATGTCGGTGGACATGTTGCGTGCCGCCAGCACGCCGAACAAAAAGATCCCGATGGCCAGAACGGCGACCGAGTATTTGTAGCGAAGGGCAAAGAGGACGATCCACATGGCCTGGGTGATCCTCGTCTGTTACGTCCGCCGCCGCAAGAAAGGGGCGGACTAATATCTGCTTGGCCTGATGCGCCGGGTGTCCCTATTTTGATGTCAGGCTTAGCGGGCCAAGTCCCCATGACGCTTTGTTTCCCTCACGAAACGCACCCCGGTGAAAGCCGGGTGGCGGCCACGCCGGCCACGGTCACGAAGCTGGTCAAACTCGGTGCGACCGTCGCGGTCGAGGCGGGTGCAGGCCGCGCGGCCGGGTTTCGCGACGAGGCCTATGCGGCCGCCGGAGCTCGCGTGGTGGAGGACCGGGCCGAGTTGTTTCGTCTGGCCGATGCCGTGCTCCGCGTGCGTCCAAGTTTGCGCGAGGAGTTGGCGTGGCTTCGTCCGGGCGTCCTGCATGTCAGCTTTCTCGATCCATTTGCCGAGAAGGAATTGTTGGGCGAAATGGCGTCCCGCGGGCTTTCCACCGTGAGCATGGAAATGATCCCGCGCACGACCCGGGCGCAGAAGATGGATGCGCTGACCTCGCAAGCGAATCTCGGCGGCTACGTGGCCGTCATGCTCGGGGCCACGCGGCTGAACAAAGTCCTGCCCATGATGTCCACCGCGGCGGGAACTCTGCTGGCCGGCAAGGTTTTTGTCATCGGTGCGGGCGTGGCGGGTTTGCAGGCGATTGCCACCGCGCGCCGGCTCGGAGCCCGCGTCGAGGCCTTCGACACGCGTCCGGTCGTGGCCGAGCAGGTCCGCTCGCTCGGGGCCAAGTTTGTCGAAATCGATCTGGGCGGCGAAACCGGCCAGACCGAGCAAGGCTACGCGAAAGAGCTGACGCCGGAGCAACTGGCCCGGCAACGCGAGGGCATGAAGGCCTGCTGCGCCGCGTCCGACCTTGTCATCACGACGGCACAGGTTTTCGGCCGCCCCGCGCCCCGCATTCTCACGCGTGACATGGTCGCGGCCATGAAGCCTGGTTCGGTCATCGTCGACATGGCGGTGGAGTCCGGCGGCAACGTCGAAAGTTCCGTGGCCGGCGAGACGGTCGTGGTCGACGGCGTGACCGTGGTCGGCGAGACCAACCTGCCCGCGCGGGTGGCCCAGCATGCCAGCCAAGTTTACGCCATGAATGTCTTCGGGTTGCTCGAGGAATTCTGGTCGAAGGAAACCAAGACGCTGCCACTCGACCCGGCGGACGACATTCTGGCCAAGTGCCTCCTGACCCACGCGGGCGAGGTGCGGGATGAACGCTTTCGCTTAAACCCATGACGCCATGAATCTGATGCTCGCCGCCGCCGCCGCGGCCCAAACTTCCGCGGCCAATCAATACATTCCGCTGATCTTTGTTTTCGTCCTGGCGACCTTCATTGGCCTTGACGTCATTCGCAACGTCTCCCGTTTGCTGCACACGCCGCTGATGTCCCTGACCAACGCGATTTCCGCCGTGGTCATCGTGGGTGCCATTCTTGTCGCCGGACACGAGGTGGACGGCGGCCAGCCTCTCTGGATCAACATTCTCGGACTCGTCGCCATCTGCGCGGCCACGATCAACATTGTCAGCGGTTTCCTCATCACCAACCGCATGCTCAAGATGTTCAAGACGCGCGAGCCGGAGAAGAAACCATGACGGCAGAGACGCGAGACCTGTTGGTCCAGATTCTCTATCTGGTCGCCAGCGTTCTGTTCATCTTCTCGCTCAAGTGGATGAATTCGCCGCAGAGCGCGCGGCGCGGGGTCATGGCCGGCGTCTGGGCCATGGTGCTTGGTGTCGGCGGCACGCTGGCCAATCCGGCTGTTGCCGTCTCGAGCCTCCCGTGGATCGCTCTTGCCGTGATGGTTGGTGGCCTCATCGGCTTCCCGCTTTCGAAGGTGCCGCTGACCGCCGTGCCCCAGCGGACCGCGCTGTCGCATGCCTTTGGCGGTTTGGCCGCGGGTCTGGTCGGCACGGCCAAATACTACCTCTGGCTGCACGAGGGCGGCGAAATGCTCACCGGCTTCCGCGTCTTCGCCATTTCTGCCGAAGTCATTCTTGGCTTCCTGACTTTCACCGGCAGCCTGATGGCCGCGGGCAAGTTGCAGGAAATTCTTCCCGGTCGCCCCATCACCTACCGCGGCCAGTTGGTCATCAACTTTCTCACGCTCGGCGGCGCCATCGCCTGTGCGGTCGCGCTCATCATCAATCCCCAGCTTTCCTTTCTTTTTCCCGTCCTGATCGTTCTTTCGCTGGCCTTCGGCGTCATGCTCATTGTCCCGATCGGCGGGGCCGATATGCCGACGGTCATCGCCTTGCTCAATTCCTACGCGGGTCTCTCCGCTGTGGCCATGGGCTTCGTCCTCGACAACCGTTTGCTCATCATCGCGGGCGCCCTCGATGGTTCCTCCGGTCTGATTCTTTCCATCATCATGTGCAAGGCGATGAACCGCAGCTTCAGCAACGTGCTCTTCGGTGCCTTCGGCAGCGTGCAGGAGTCGGGCGTGGAGGGCGAGGGCAAGGCGGTCAAGAGCGCCACGCCGGCCGAGGCGGCCGAAATGATGGAGCAGGCCGACACGGTGGTCATTGTTCCCGGTTATGGCATGGCCGTGGCCCAGGCCCAGCACCGCGTGCGCGAACTTTACGACCAACTGACCAAGCGCGGCATCAAGGTCAAGTTCGCCATCCATCCGGTCGCCGGCCGCATGCCCGGGCATATGAACGTGCTGCTGGCCGAGGCGGATATTCCCTACGACGACCTGGTGGAGATGGAAGAGATCAACTCGGACATGGCGCAGGTCGATGTCGTTCTCGTGCTTGGAGCCAACGACGTGGTCAACCCCGCGGCCAAGAACAACCCGAAGTCGCCCATCCATGGCATGCCCATCATCGAAGCCGACCGCGCTCGCACCGTGCTGGCGGTCAAGCGCTCGATGAAGCCGGGCTTTGCCGGGATCGACAACGAGCTCTACACCATGGACAAAACCCTCATGGTCTTCGGCGACGCCAAGGCGGTGGTCGGCGACATGGCCAAGGCCCTGGCCGGGGACTCAGGAGGTCACTGACCTGCGGCCGGTTCGAGGGCGTAGGGCAGCGGGTTGCCGCACGAGCGCATCTTTGCCATCGTGCTGCGCACGGTGTCGGCCAGTGTGTGGCGATCGAGGATGTTGGCGATGGCGTTGCGCACCTCGAGCATGAGCGTGCGGAGTCCGCAGGTTGCCTCGTCCGGGCAGGAACATTTTTCGTAGCCGGTCTGGCTGACGCAGCGGATAGGCGCAAGCGGGCCGTCGACGAGACGGACGACCTGGCCGATGGAAATGCTGTCCATCGGCATGCTGAGGAAATATCCGCCGTATTTGCCGCGTTTCGTGCCGATGTAACCGGCCTTGCGCAGCTGCATGAGGATTTGGTCGAGGAATCCCTTGGGCAAATTTTCGCGCGCGACAATTTCCCGGGCGCGGAGCAGGGGGCGACCGAGTTCCTGCGCGATGCCGAGATCGATGAGCGCGCGCAGGGCGTATTCGCCGCGTTTGGAAACCTTCATGGCCCAAAATAGAAAGGATTGCCGCGCCGCGGGCAAGCCCCGCCGCATTGCCACGGGGCCGCGGGCACGGTATGAGAACATCCGTGAAAATTGTCTGCGCTTATTCGGGCGGCCTCGACACCTCGGTGCTGCTGCAATGGTTGAAGGAAACCTACGGGGCGGAGGTCGTCGCATTTTGCGCCAACATCGGCCAGGAGGAGGAACTGGACGGCCTCGAGGCCAAGGCCTTGGGCACCGGCGCGGCCAAGTGCTTCGTCGATGACCTGCAGGAGGAGTTTGCGCGGGATTTCATCTTCCCCATGTTCCGCGCCGGCGCGATTTACGAGGGTCAGTATTTTCTCGGCACCAGCATCGCGCGTCCGCTCATTGCCAAGCGCATGGTCGAAATCGCGCGGGCCGAGGGCGCGGCGGCGGTGGCGCATGGCGCGACCGGCAAGGGCAATGACCAGGTGCGCTTCGAGTTGGCCGCCGCCGCCCTCGCTCCGGAACTGGAGGTCATCGCACCCTGGCGGCAGGAGCGCTTCCGTGAAAAATTTCCCGGCCGGGCCGAGATGATCGCCTATGCCGAGGCCCACGGCATTCCCGTGCCGGTCACGGCGAAAAAATCGTATTCGATGGACCGCAATCTTCTGCACATCAGCTACGAGAGCGGCATCCTGGAGGATCCGTGGTTCGACGCGAGCGACGAGGAGAACAAAGATATGTTCCGGCTCAGCGTGTCGCCGGAAGACGCACCGGATGAGGCCGAGCATGTCGCGTTGCGCTTCGAGCGCGGCAACTGCACAGGCCTGGCCTGCCGCGGGTTGTGGGAAATGTTGGCCGCGATGAATTACCAGGGCACGCAGGATGAGCAACTCAGCCCGCTCTGGATCATGAAGATTCTGAACAAGCTCGGCGGCAAGCACGGCGTCGGCCGCGTTGACATGGTGGAGAACCGCTTCGTCGGGATGAAAAGCCGCGGGGTTTACGAAACGCCGGGCGGCGCCATCCTCCACTTCGCCCATCGGCAAATGGAATCGCTGACCATGGATCGCGAGGTCATGCATCTGCGTGATTCGCTCATCCCCCGCTACAGCACGCTGGTCTACAACGGATTCTGGTTCGCCCCCGAGCGCGAGGCGTTGCAGGCTCTCGTCGAAGACACGCAGAAAAATGTCACCGGCGAAGTGCGGGTCAAACTTTACAAGGGCAATGTCATTGCCGCGGGGCGGCGCAGTCCGGTCAGTCTCTACAATCCGCACATCGCCACGATGGAGGCCGACCCGACGCAGGCCTACAACCAATCCGACGCCACCGGCTTCATCCACCTCAACGCCCTGCGCCTCAAAGTCGCGGCTGCGGTCGGCGGTGCGGTCAAGTGAAGTTGGCCAGCAGGAGCAAAATCCCGACGGTCAAGCCGACGGCCAGGAGAACGAAGGCGAAGACAACCCAGTAGCCGTGGGAGCCGCCGCCCGGTGGTTTGCGGGGCTTGGATGGGCGGGCGGGGGCTGATTTTTTCCGCGCCGCCCGTTGTTGTTCCTGGTCGGCCGACAGCGGTTCCGGATTCGCTTCGTGCCGGACACCGGTGGGGTGGGGCACATCGGCCCGGTTGCTGAATTCATCGGCCAAAACGGCAAACTCGGCCAGCGGGCTCCAACTTTCCCGCCCCTCGAACCAGAAGACGGTCGCGGGCTCATAAAATGAGGAACGTAGCCCGGCCATGACTTCGTCCACCGTGGCGGGTCCGTAAACTTCATCGCCCCACGAGAGATAAATCTTGGGATTTCCGGGACGCACGCGGGCCGGGTTGCCCTCGGCTTTGGGCAGGAGAAAATCCGGCGGACGCAAACTCATCGCCGGGGTCGTCGGCGGGTGGGCGCTTTCCTCACTCATGGCAAAGGGCGGCGGTTCATTGGTCGGTTTTGGTCCGGGGTGGCGTCGGGCGCAGACGGCTGATGTCGAAGCCTTGGGCGGCCAGGCGCGCGCGAATTTGCGTGAGAACGACAGGGTCGAGTTCCGGTGTGCGGGCGAGGATCCAAAGGTATTTTCGATCAGGGTTGCCGACCGCGGCCCACTGGTAGTCGCGATCAAGGTCGATTATCCAATAATCGGCTTCCAGGGGCCAGAAGAAGCGCACCTTGAGCTTGGCATTGTTGCTGCCCGGCACAGGCCGCGCCACGCCCTCGATCGAGGCGACGCGGCCGTTGCGCTCACAGGTGTTGACCACGCGGATGTTGCCGTCGGCGCGCGGTTCGTAAAGCGCCCGGCTGCCGAGGCAGCCGCGCTGGAAGAACATGGGGAATGCCTCGACCTCGTGCCATTCGCCCGCATACCGCGAAAGGTCGACCTCCGCCACCGTGCGGGGCGGTGGCAGGGTGGCACATCCGGTCAGCAGGACAGCGGCGAGCGGGAGGAGGCGTAAAGACGGCACGAACCCAACCATGCCCGACCGGGTTTGCGCTTGGCCAGTTGAAAGCCCGGAGATCACTCGGGCGGGTGGTTGATTTTCCAGCGGAGATAGAGCACGCCCGCCAGGAGGGCCAGCAGGAGGCCGATGATCACTTCGTTCACCGGGAAGGGTGTGGCGGGCTTGGTTTCGACTGCGAAAACTCCCGTGGGAGGTGCGTTGGTCGCAGCGTCCGATGGGACCATGCGCCAATACGTGCGGCTCCCGGCCGGAAGGTCTTCGATCTGCGCCCGGATCAAGTCGATGTCGCGATCCCCGGCTTTGACCTGCTCTTGGCTGAGAATCCTGGTGCCTTCGCTGGCATGTTCGATGGGCACAAAAGCGGGCTCGCGTGGCGGGCCGGGGCTCAGACCAAGGGGAATGCTCATGGCACCGCGTTCGAGGCGGTAGGCTTTGACCGCGGGGTTCTGCGGGATACCAATGAACACGGAGGCAGTGTGCTGTTCGGCTTTGATCGCGGAGCAAACGATCTCGGTCAAGGGCGGCGCAGCACCCAGCTCATTCGTGGACGGAGGTGCCGTGCGATCATCAGTGGTTTCGGGCTCCGCCTCGGGCGCGGCCGCGAGGGAATCCCCGGCGAGGATGAAATCGGCGGTGACGCTTTCGGGTTCGGTCCCGCCGGCCGGCACCGCGATCAGCCGCCAGACCGAGGTGTCATCCATGTCGGCCACGTTGGCGTGCCCCCGCGCTTCCTCCGCTGGCTGCATCCCGTCCACCTCTGTGCGTTTGATCGGGGTGAAAACGAGGTGCTCGAGTTGCCCCGGGAGGGAAAGCAGCCACGCGATGAAACCCTGCGGTGGCGGATAGTTTTCCCACGGACCCGCGGCCCCGGCGCGTCGCTGCAAATTGTAGTCACTCCATCCGGTCCGCTCGATCCACTCGAGCCGGGTGGAGTCGTTGGTCCGGACGAGTGTGATCTCCGCGTTCAAGCCCAAGGGTCGCGGTGGCAGCGCCGGAGCCGGCGGGGTGGGCTGAATCACGGGGCGGGGTGCCGCGGCCGATTCCGTGGGAGCGTCCTCCACGGCGGCAACCGCCCGGACCGGCACGTTGATCTGCGTGCCGTTGAAGTCGATCAGAAGATCCACTGGCAGGTCGACCGGCCCAGTCGGATCCTTCTTCACCCGGAGTTTCAGCCCGATGGTCTTGGTCTCGCCGGGCTCCACGTCGAAGGCTTCGGCTTTTTCCGCCGAGCGAATCATCGGGCCGGGGCGCAGGCGCAGGTGCCCCGGGGAACCACCATCGTTGCGCACCGAGAGCTCGGCGTCGTAGTTGAAGCCCGGATTGACCTGGCCGAAATCGGGGGCAGTGACTATCGCCAGCCGCGGCGGCACGGGCGGGGCGGAAAACGTCCGGGTGTTCGTGTGATTGGGTGTGCTGAAAGTAACCGTGAATTCCGGCACGTCGCCTTTGGTTTGCGGCTTGATCGAAAAATCCACCGGCGCGGTCTCTCCCGGCGGAATCTTGACCTCGCGCGGGGCCTCGACCGGCGACCCGGGCGGCAGGTTGATGCGGACGACATTGCTGGTCGCCGCACGGTTGAGCAGGCGCAGAGACATGCTGCGACTGTCGTCCGGTTGCACGGCGAGGACTGATGACTCCGCGCTGATCTCGAAGGGTTCGATGGCCCGGCCGCGGAACTCGACAAAGGAGGGGTCTTGCGGCGACACCGAGATCCGTTGGAGAAAATCGCCGGGTGTTGCCGGGGCGAAGGAGACGGCGAAGTCGGCGCTGCGTCCGCGGCGCAGCCGAAACGAGCCGTCGGTCTCCACCGCGAAGGGTTCGGGCACCTTGATCTCTCCCTCGAGCATGCCGCCGCCGAGGTTGGCCACCTGGAGCGAACGGATGGGTGTTTCCCCCAGGACGACCTCACCGAAATCCACCACCCTCGGCGCGGCCAGGACCGGCGGTGCGTCGATGACCTTGATCGTGATGGTCGCCCTTCCCGTGCCGCCAGTGGCGGCCTTGACCGTGTAGACGAAGCTGTCGCTGAGGGAATCCTCATCGTCCCCGTGGGTATAGCGCACCGTGGCGCGGCCCCGGGACTCGAGCGAGATCCCGCTCAACCTGCCCCAGCGCGGCGAGCGACCGATGTTGAACTGCAGGTCGCGCAAGGCCCGGTCGGAACCGGTGAGCGGAATGGTCACGGTGCCCCCGCGCGGAACTTCCACGGTGAGTGGTTTGCCTTGCGGCGGCGGGCGAAACTGCGCGCTGGCCTCGGGGAGGACAAGCAGAAGACCGAGCAGGGCCGCGCCGGCCGGCAGAATGCTCGCGCGTATCTTCATCATTGCGGGCAGCAGACCAAATGGCATTGAAAATGGCGAGTGGAACCCTAACTTGCAGGTCGGTCTCCACCGATATGCGCCGCCTCCTTCTCGTCTGCCTCCTCTTCGCGGCCCTCCCGGCGCACGCCCAGAATGCTGCGCCCAAAAGCCCGGCCGAGCTCATCGGCGTCCAGGATCCCCCCAAGGTCGTGCCGCGTGTGCTCGACCAGGCCACGCCCGAAAACACGCGGCTGGTCATCTCGCTCGGCCGCCAGCGCGCCACACTGCTGGTCGGCGACGAGGCGGCCATCGACACCCCGGTCTCGACCGGAAAACGTCGCGCCCCCACGCCGCCGGGCCAGTTTGCCGTGGCCGAAAAATTGATCGAGCAGTCCTCCAATCTCCACGGTGATTTCGTCGATGCCGGTGGCGTGATCGTGCGTTCGGGTGTCAGCACGCGAATCGATGCCGCACCGAGCGGAACCACTTTCCGCCCGGTGCCGGTCCGCTATTTCCTGCGGCTGAACGCCGAGGGCATGGCCCTTTACGCGGGCCGTTTGCCCGGCTACCCGGCTGCCGACACCGCGGTGCGTTTGCCCGCGGACATCGCGCCGCTGATCTACCAGCGGGTCAAGCCGGGCACACTGGTCACGATTGACGAATAAATGCCGGCGGCCGGCGGCTACCGGCCGATCTGCTTGAGCGGTGCTCCGCTGAGCAACTTCTGTTCGATTGATTCAAGCGAGACTCCCTTGGTCTCGGGCACGAAGATGAGGAAGAAGATGATGAAGAGCACATTCATGGCCCCGTAGAGCAGGAATGTGTTTCCGCCCCCCAGCGTCGAAAGCATGGTCAGGAACGTTTGCCCCACGATGGCGTTCGTCACCCAATTGGTCGCCGTGCTGCAAGTGACCCCGAGGTCGCGTCCGGCCAGCGGGTAAACCTCGGAGCAGATGACCCAGATGATCGGCCCGGCGCTCATGGCGAAGCCGATGATGAAGACCAAAAGCGCGCCGATGGCCGGGTAGCCGAGTTGCGGGTTGGCCGCGATATCCGAGTTGAAAATCAGGCCGACCGTCAGCAGCGCCAGCCCCATGACGATGAAGCCGGCATACATGATCGGCTTGCGCCCGATCCGGTCGACGAAGGCAATCGCGATAAAGGTGGCCAGCACGTTGGTCACCCCGACCAGCACGGTGCCCCACAACTGCCCGGTCACGGTCTCGAATCCGGCCAAAGCGAAAATCTTCGGCGCATAATACATCACCACATTGATCCCGGTGAGTTGCTGGATGATCTGCAGGCCGATGCCCAGCCCGATGACCCGGCGGAAATTCGGATTTTGCAGGAACAACTGGAAGCCGTTTTGCTTGATTCGCAGGCTATCCTCGATCTCGCTCATCTCCGCAGCGATCTCGGCGTCATCAAGGTGCATGCGCTTGAACACGCCGACCGCCCGTTCCTTCAACCCCTTGAGGCAAAGCCACCGCGGGCTTTCCGGGAGAAAGAGGACACCGATGAACATGATGGCCGCCGGAATGGCAATGATCCCGAGCATGATCCTCCAGTGGCCGCCAGTCACCCCGCCGAAGGTCGCGTAGGATGCCAGCCAGGTGTTGCTCAAGAAGGCCATGACGATGCCGATGGTGATCATCAGCTGATACATGGAGATCATCGACCCGCGCACGCTTTGCGGTGAAATTTCCGAGAGGTAAAGCGGGGCGGTGAAGGACGCGATTCCCACCGCGATGCCGAGAAGGAATCGCGCGGCAATGAGGACATGCACGCTCGGGGCCACGGCGCAGCAGAGCGAGCCGACAATGAAAATGACCGCACTGACCAGAATGGTCTTCCGCCGCCCGAGGTAGCTGGAGAGGACGCCGCTGAGAAATGTTCCGAAGACCGCGCCCCAGAGGAGGGCGCTGACGATGAACTCGATCTCGCTGTCACCGATCTTGAATTCCTTCTCGATGAATTGCTGCGCGCCGGAAATCACGCCGACATCAAGACCGAACAGCAGCCCGGCCAGGGCGCCCGTGAGGCCGATGAAGTAAACAATGGGTTTCACCTTGCCGCGGGGGAGGTTGGCGGAAGGTCCGGCGGGGGGGGCGAAGGCGGACATAAATGGGGGCCGAAGTCAGCTTAGATCCAGGTGTCGTCTGGGACGATGGCGTTCTTCGGGATGATGACAATCCCGTCGCGCACGAAAAAATTCTCGCCGTCCTGATCGCGGGACTTGCCTTCGGGGCTGATGACCACGCGTTCGCCGATGCGGGCGTTTTTGTCGACGATGGCATCCTTGATCGTCGTGTTGCGGCCGATGCCGATGGGCGGGATGCCGGCCGCGGGCGGTTGCTCGGTGTCGTAATGGTCGGCTCCCATCATGACCACATTGTGCAACACCGCACCCGTTTCGATGATGCTGCGGATGCCGATGACACAGCGTTCGAGCGTGGCCTCGGTGATGATGCAACCGTCCGAAACCACCGCCCGCTTGATCGTGGCGCTGTTGATTTTGCTCGCCGGGAGGAAACGCGGCCGCGCATAGACCGTGGCGCCGGCGCGATAAAAGCTGAAAGGCGGTTCGATCTCGGCCAGGGCAAGGTTGGCCTCGAAAAACGAGCGGATCGTTCCAATGTCCTCCCAGTAACCCTGAAAAATGTGGGCCTGCACGCAGCTGTGTTCGATCGCCGAGGGAATGATGTGCTTGCCGAAATCCTCGAAGTCATTGTCCAGGCAACGGACGAGCACATCGCGGTTGAACAGGTAAATACCCATCGAAGCCTGATAGCGTTCAGCCTCGGCCTCCAGGCCCAACTCGCCCAACACAGGACCGGGGATGCGCAGGCTGGCCAGGACCTTGGCGTCCTTGGGTTTTTCCACAAAGCGGGTGATGCGGCGTTGGGCATCGGTTTGCATAATGCCGAAACCCTCGGCGTCCTGCCGCCCAACCGGCAGGGTCGCGATGGTCAGGTCTGCGCCGGATTCCCGGTGCGCGGCCATCAGCTCGCGGTAGTCCATCTGGTAAAGCTGGTCGCCGCTGAGGATGAGAAAATATTGCCAGGGCCGTTCGAGAAAATAGCGCAGATTCTGCCGCACCGCATCGGCCGTGCCCTGATACCAACCCATACCCGTCGGGGTTTGCTGGGCCGCGAGAATCTCCACAAAACTGCCCGGGCTGAAGATGTCGAATTTGTAGGTCGCACTGATGTGCTGGTGCAGCGAGACGCTGTTGAACTGGGTCAGCACGTAAATGCCGCGCATCCCGGCGTTGAGGCAGTTGCTGATCGGGATGTCGACCAGGCGGTATTTTCCGCCGAGCGGCACCGCCGGCTTCGAGCGGTCCTGGGTCAGGGGGAACAACCGCTTGCCGGCGCCGCCGCCCATGATGATGCCGAGAGTTTGGGTCAGGTCCGCGCTGGCCAGGGAGATGGGCGAGAGGGGCATGATTCCCACTGAGGTCGCGCAATCCCGTGAGGATGTCACGCCCCGATTTCAGTGCGTGGAGCGCGGCTGAAGCAGGGTTGCCAGCCCGCGGTGGAGCGGGCATGATACCAGTTCTTTTATGTGCGGCATTGTCGGATACATCGGCCAAGCGGACGCGGTCCCCATTCTTCTCGACGGCTTGCGCCGTCTGGAATACCGCGGCTACGACTCAGCCGGCGTGGCTCTGGGCAACAACGGGTCGCTGGAAGTTCGCAAGTCCGTCGGGCGGATCCAAAACCTCGCCGACCTCCTCCTGCAAGACCCGGCTCACGGCAACCGCGGGATCAGCCACACGCGCTGGGCCACGCACGGGGCCGTGACTGGTGAGAATGCGCACCCGCACACCGACCAAAGCGGCAAGATCGTCCTCGTCCACAATGGCGTGATCGAAAACTACCAGACCCTGCGCGAGGAAATGATGCGGGAGGGCCATGTCTTCCGCTCGCAGACCGACACCGAGGTGCTGGCGCACCTCATCGGCAAGCATGCCTCGGGCATGGGTGAGCCCTCCGCCGACCTCCTGGTCGAGGCGGTGCGCCGGGCGCTGCGCGAGGTGCAAGGAACCTACGGTATCGCCGTGATGCACCGCGACGTGCCTGACCTTCTCATCGGCGCGCGGCGGGGCAGTCCGCTGGTCCTCGGCGTCGGCCGCGGGGAAAATTTCCTCGCCAGCGATGTGGCCGCCCTGGTCAACCACACCCGCGACGTCGTCTACCTCAAGGATTGCGAGATCGTTCTGCTTCGCCCGGACAGCTTCCAGATCCAATCACTCGCCGGGGCCGGGGCCGAATACGAGATCAGCACCGTGGATTACGATGCCGAGGAGGCGAGCAAAGGCGACTACCCGCACTTCATGCTCAAGGAAATCTACGAGCAGGCCTCGACCGTGCGCGATGCCATGCGTGGACGGCTTTCCGCCGAGGAAGCCACGGCTAAGCTGGGCGGGCTCAACATGACCCCCGAGCAGTTGCGCGAAGTCGAGCGGGTCGTCCTCGTCGGCTGCGGCACGGCTTATCACGCAGGTCTGACCGGCGAATACCTGCTCGAAACCCTGGCCAGCCTGCCCACCGAGGTCGAGGTGGCCAGCGAGTTTCGTTACCGCAACACGCCGATGGGCAAATACACTTTGACCTTCGTCATCAGCCAGAGCGGGGAGACGGCCGACACGCTCGCGGCCCTGCGCGAGAGCAAGCGCAAGGGCCACCGCACGCTCGGTATCTGCAACAACGTGGCCAGCACCATCGCCCGCGAGAGCGACGGCGGTGTCTACATGCACGCCGGCCCGGAGATCGGCGTGGCCGCGACCAAATCCTTCACCTCGCAGGTCACCATCCTGACGCTGCTCGCCCTCCTCATGGGGCGCATCCGCAATCTTTCCAGCTCGGCCGGCCTGCGCATTTTGGAGGAACTCGAGCAACTCCCGGATAAAGTCGCCCGCGTGCTCGAGATGAATCCGCATCTGCCCGAGCTGGCCATGAAATACGCCAACGCCCACGGGATGCTTTTCATGGGCCGGCAGTTTCAATACCCCGTGGCCCTCGAGGCCGCGCTCAAGCTCAAGGAAATCAGCTACATGTTTTGCTCGGGCTACCCCAGCGCCGAGTTGAAGCATGGCGTCATCGCGCTGATCAACCCGGACCTTCCCTCAGTTTTCATTGCGCCGAATGATCCGCTCTTCGAGAAGAACGCCAGCAACATCGAGGAGGTCCGCGCCCGCAAGGGCCCCGTCATCGCCATCGGGACCGAGGGCCACAGCGCGCTCGAAAAAATCACCGACGACACCCTCTGGGTGCCCGACGCGCCAGAGTGGCTCATGCCCGTGCTCACCGTCATTCCACTGCAATTGTTCTCCTACCACATCGCCGTGGCCCGAGGTTGCGACGTGGACAAACCGCGGAACCTGGCCAAAAGTGTGACCGTCGAGTAGACGCGGCGGCGCTGACCCACCTGGTGTCGCGTGACAGAGATTAGTGGAACTGGACAGCAATTACTGGAACTGCTTGTCGGCCAAGCGCTGGCGACCGTCGGTCAGGTCCAGATCAGCTTGATCGGGTAGGAGCGGAACTTCTCGTCCCGGGTGATGACCACGAGCTTCTCCTCGGCAGCCTGGGCGATCAGCATGCGGTCGAACGGGTCGGCGTGGAGATCCGCCAAGCGGCGCAGGGCTTCGCCGTGCGAATAGCTCAGCGGCAGTTCGGAGAAGCCGCGCTGCCTGATCTCCTCCTGGAGTCCTGTGGGCGCGTCGAGCTTGCCCAGGGCGGCCTTGATGGAAATTTCCACCGCCGTGACTGCGCTCACGTAAACCGTATTGTCCGGGTTCTGGATGGCCTGCCTTGCGGCGGGCGAGAGTTTGTCAGGATCGGCCAGTGCCCAGAGGAAGACGTGGGTGTCGAGTAGGCAGTTCATCCGGCGGAGAACAAGTGCCGGACACGATCATCCTCGGCGTCGAAGTCGGCGGAGATCCGAATTCGCCCCTCATAGCCTCCGAGCGGGCGAACTTCTGTTCGAGGAGCGTAGGGGGACAACTTGGCGAGAGGCTTGCCGTGCTTGCCCAAAAGCACCGATTCCCCCGCAGCTACTTGGTCGATCAACCTCGAAAGGTGCGTCTTCGCTTCTTGCACGTTGATAACTTTCATGATGGCAACCTGGTCTGGTCTGGTCTGATTGTCAATACGCGCCCGCGCCGCGCTTGTCCCTTCTGGCGGAGTTCCCGAAGCTCGGAACCACAATGGAGCAGGGCGGCCAACCAGAAAGCAGCCAAGCCTACCAAGGTCAAGCGGCAAGACTTCAGTTGGTTCAATGAGACCGTGCCCAAGGATAAGCACTTGCGCGCGCGGCACTGACTTTATTCTTTCGAGAACCTGTGGTCAGCCACAGCTGGAACAGATTTTTTTCCCTCCGACCCTCATCGAATTTCAATGTTAAACTATACCGACATTATTCTACTTGAACAGCAGCTGGGGCGGCCTGAATTTTGGCTCAGATGTCCCCGAGGATGCGGTTGAAGCTGGGGCTGGGGCGGAGGGCGGCGGATGTTTTGGCGTCGTCCGGGCGGTAATACCCGCCGACATCGGTCGGCTTCCCCTGCACGGCGGCGTATTCCGCCACGATCGCTTTCTCGTGGGCCGTGAGTTGTTCGGCCACGGGCGTGAAGATTTTTTTCAGCTCCGGGTCCTGATTTTGCGCCGCGAGTTGCTGCGCCCAGTAGAGCGCGAGGTAGAAATGGCTCCCGCGGTTGTCGAGGCCGCCGACTTTGCGGGACGGTCCCTTGTTGTTTTCGAGCAACTGCCCGGTGGCAGCGTCGAGCGTGTCGGCCAGAACCTTGGCCTTCGCATGGCCCAAGGTTTCCGCCAGGTGCTCGAGAGAGGCCGCCAAGGCGAAGAACTCACCGAGCGAGTCCCACCTGAGGTAGTTCTCCTCAAGAAACTGCTGCACGTGCTTGGGGGCCGAGCCGCCCGCTCCGGTTTCGAAGAGTCCACCGCCATTCATCAGCGGAACAATCGACAGCATCTTCGCGCTGGTCCCGACCTCGAGGATGGGAAACAGGTCGGTCAAGTAATCGCGCAGCACATTGCCAGTGACGGAAATGGTGTCCTCGCCTTTCGTGATCCGCTCGAGGCTGAACTTGCAGGCCTCGGCCGGGGCCATGATGCGAAGATCAAGCCCGGACGTGTCATGTTCCGTCAGGCAGGCTTCGATTTTGGCGATGAGCTGCGCGTCATGGGCGCGCTTCTGGTCCAGCCAGAACACCGCCGGAACGCCGGTGGCGCGGGCGCGCCGGACCGCGAGCTTGACCCAATCGCGAATGGCCCCGTCCTTCGTTTGACAGGCGCGCCAGATGTCCCCGGCTTCGACCTGATGCTCCATGAGGATGCGGCCCTCGGCGTCCGTGACCCGCACGGTGCCGGCGGACGGAATTTCGAAGGTCTTGTTGTGCGAGCCGTATTCCTCGGCCGCCTGGGCCATGAGGCCGACGTTCGGCACGGATCCCATGGTTTTGGGATCCATGGCCCCGTGGGTTTTGCAGAAATCAATGACGGCTTGGTAGACCAACGCGTAGGAACTGTCGGGAATGACAGCCAGCGTGTCCTCGGTTTCCCCGGCCGCGTTCCACATCTTTCCGCCCTCGCGGATCATCGCCGGCATGGAGGCGTCGATGATGACGTCGCTCGGCACCTGAAGATTGGTGATGCCTTTGGCCGAGTTGACCATGGCCATCGGCGGTTGCGCGGCGATCGCGGCCTTGAGGTCGTTTTCCAAAGCAGCCTGCTGCGCCTCCGGGAGTTGGTGGACTTTGCCCAGCAGGTCGCCGAGACCATTGTTGAAATCGACCTTCAGCGTTTCCAGCGTCCCGGCATGTTTGGCCAGGAAGTCCGCCACATAAACTTCCACCGCATGCCCGAAGATGATCGGGTCGGAAACCTTCATCATCGTGGCCTTGAGGTGCAGGGACAACAGGATGCCGAGTTCGCGGGCGGTTTCGATTTGGCGCGAGAAGAAGTCTTTCAATGCCCTGATGGACAAAAACGTGCCGTCAAAGACTTCGCCGGCCTGCAGCTTGATCCCGTCTTTCAGCACCACCGGCGTGCCGGTCGCGGGCAGAAATTCGATCTTCACGGTCGTCGCGGCCGGGGCCGTCATCGATTTTTCATTCGAGAAAAAATCGTCTGCGCCCATCGTGGCCACGCGCGTTTTGGAATCGGCGGACCAAGCGCCCATCTTGTGCGGGTGCTGGCGGGCGTAGTCCTTGACCGCCTTGGGGGCGCGCCGGTCGGAATTGCCCTCGCGCAGGACGGGGTTGACCGCGCTGCCCTTGACCTTGTCGTAGCGCGTCTTGGCCTCCTGCTCCGCCGGGGTCGCCGGATTTTCCGGATAGTCGGGCAGGGCAAAACCCTGCTGCTGCAATTCGGCGATGGCCGCTTTCAACTGCGGGACGGAGGCGCTGATGTTGGGCAGTTTGATGATGTTGGCCCCGGGGTCGAGGGTCAGGGCGCCGAGTTCCGCCAGGGCGTCGGGCGTCCGCTGGTCGGCCGGCAGCAGATCGGCGAACGCGGCGAGGATGCGTCCGGCCAGCGAGATGTCGCGCGTCTCGACCGTGATTCCGGCATGTTTGGTGAAGGCCTGGATGACGGGGAGAAATGAATAGGTGGCGAGCAGCGGGGCCTCGTCGGTCTTCGTGTAAATGATGGTCGGTTCGTGCAGCATAAAGCGTTCCATTAAAGCCGTCCCCGCCCCGCGGGGTCAACCACGCGTGATCCGCGGCGGCTGCGCGCAATGCGTTTGACTTGCCTTGCCCCGGATTTACGCTTCCACGCAGTGAAAGTGACCTTTGCGCAGCTGGACGAAATTTACCACCGCCCGTTTTTCGAACTCATCCAGGAGTCCCGCCGGGTCCATGAGAAGCACTGGCCCGGACAGAATGTCCAACTCTGCACCCTGCTGAGCATCAAGACCGGTGCCTGCAGCGAGGACTGCGGTTACTGCTCGCAGAGCGCGCACCACCACACCGGCCTCAAACCCGAGCCGCTCATGACGACCGACGAGGTTCTGCCCCATGCGCTCGCGGCCAAGGAGAACGGCTCGACCCGTTTCTGCATGGGCGCCGCCTGGAAGGGTGTGCGTTCGGGCGACCGCCGGTTCGAGTCCGTGCTCGAGACCGTTCGCGAGGTCAGCAAGCTGGGCATGGAAGTTTGCGTGACCTTGGGACAGCTCAACGACGACGAAGCCCGCCGCCTCAAGGACGCCGGGGTGACCGCCTACAACCACAACATAGACACATCCCCGGAGTTTTATCCGAAGATCGTGTCGACCCACACCTTCGAAGACCGGCTTGGCACCATCAGTGCCGTGCAGCGCGCCGGCATGTCGGTCTGCTGCGGCGGCATCCTCGGCCTGGGCGAATCCGTGACCGACCGCCTGCGCATGCTCGAGGTTCTGGCCAACTTCGACCCGGCCCCGGAGAGTGTGCCGATCAACTGCCTGGTCGCCGTCGAGGGCACGCCGCTCGAAAACGCCGAGCCGGTGAAAATTTTTGAACTCGTCCGCCTCATCGCCACGGCCCGCCTCGTGCTGCCGCACTCGAAAATCCGTCTCTCCGCCGGCCGCGCCTCCATGACCAAGGAAGGCCAAGCCCTCTGCCTTTTTGCCGGGGCCAACTCGTTTTTCTACGGCGATACGCTGCTGACCACGCCCAACCCCGAGGCCAACGAGGACATGGACCTGCTCTCCGCGCTGGACCTCCGCCCGCTCGAGCCGCATTCGCCGGCCTCGGTCCCGGTGGCTTGAGCGCATCTTCGGCCGCGGGGGCCCAACTTCGCTTGCGCAAAGTTGTGGACCGCTCGGCGCGGGCTCTCGTGCTGGGTTGTTTGCGTGGGGACGTGCCTGGGCCACATCAAAGTCTCGCCCTTCGTTTCCAGAATCACGCGCCTCTTCCTTATCGTCGAGGCTGAGGCGGCATTTTGCGCGCCCAGCGCGAGCGGGAAGATCCGCGGCGGGCTCGGGGAAAACGCGGGCCCCGCAAGCCTCAAGGAGATGGCCCGCCCCCGGGCCAGTGGGTTGTTCCGCGCTTCGCGCGCCGCCTCCTCGTTTGGGACGAGGGCGTCCCATTCCCTTGCACTCCCGCTCCCATCGGCTGGAAGTCGATGCCACTCTCGGGGCACCTTTTGCCCAGGTCCAATAGTTTTGGGGCGTTGGCATTACTTTCCCAAACTCCGCCTCCTCGCTCCCCCGGGCAGCGCCTGACGCGTGGCGCGTGCGGGTGCTGCGAGGTTGGTGCCGCCGTCGCCATGGCTCGCGGGGATGGCCGGTTGGCAGCATAAACCCGCTTTCGCGGGGCGGCAGATCGGGCTAGATTGCGGGTCGTGAATTACGCCGACGTTCTCTTCTCCGCCCTCTCCGCCATGCAGCGGGGGCGGTTGCGCCTGCGTTTGCCCGATGGCACGGAGCGCATCTTCGGCGGTCTGGGGGCGGAGCCGTCGGCAGAGATCCGGGTGACGGATGCGGATTTTTTCCGCGCCTGCGTGCTCTACGGGCCGGTGGGTTTCGGTGAGGCTTACATGGACGGATTGTGGGAGACGGATGATTTGGTCGGGGTCATTGCCTGGTTCATCCGCAATGCGGACGACTCGACGGTGCTGGAGGGATCGGGTCGGACCGACCCGCGCATCGGCTTGCTCAATCTGGCCCACCGCGCCGCGCACGCGCTGCGCCCGAACAGCCGCAAGACCAGCCGGCGGAACATCCGCGAGCATTACGATCTGAGTAATGACTTTTTCCGGCTCTGGCTCGACCCGACGATGACCTATTCGTGCGCTTACTGGGACCGCCCGGGAGCGACGCTCGAGGAGGCGCAGGTGCGCAAATATGACGTGCTCTGCCGCAAGCTGCGGTTGCAGTCGTCCGATGAAGTTCTGGAAATCGGCAGTGGTTGGGGCGGCTTCGCCCTGCACGCCGCGCGGACTTACGGGTGCCGCGTCACCACGGTGACTATCTCGCAGGCGCAGTATGACGAGGCTACGGCGCGCATCGCGGCGGCCGGGTTGACCGCCCGGATCGAGGTGCGTTTGACCGACTACCGCGAGTTGCGCGGGCAGTTTGACAAGATTGTTTCGATCGAGATGCTGGAAGCGGTGGGAGACAAATACCTGGAGCCATATTTTGCGCAGTGCGCGCGGTTGCTGAAGCGGCACGGGTTGCTCGGCCTGCAATACATCACCTGCCCGGATGCCCAATACGAGGTGCTGCGCCGCGGGGTGGATTTCATTCAGCGCCACGTTTTCCCGGGATCGCTGCTCCTGAGTGTCGGACGGGTCAACCGCGCGATGAACAAAACCGGTGACCTTTTCCTCCACGATCTGGACGACATGGGACCGTATTACGCGCGCACGCTTCACATTTGGCGGGAAAATTTTCACGCGGCCCTTGAGGCGGTGCGCGGGCAGGGCTTCGACGAGACCTTCATTCGCAAGTGGGACTACTACTTCGCTTACTGCGAGGCGGCGTTCGCCACCCGGCACATCAGCGTGCTCCAGGCGGTCTACACGCGGGCCAACAATGACACGCTGGATCGCCCGTCCGGCTTGGAACCAGGGGCGTCATGATGCCGGATTGGGGACAGTTCTGGCCATTGATGGTCTGGGCCCTGGTCATTCCGGTCGTCATGATGGGCGTCGTTTGGGAGGTCTCGCGCCGGCTGAACAACGCGGGGATCGTGGATATTTTTTGGTCCTACGGATTCATTCCGGTCGCGGCAGTTTGTGCGGCGCTGGGGGCGGGGAACGAATGGCGCAGCACGCTGCTGCTTTTCATGATCACGGTCTGGAGCGCGCGTCTCGGCACCTACCTGCTCATCCGCGTGGCCTCGCATCATCCGGAGGAGGACGGACGCTACGCCATGCTGCGAAAGCAATTTCCCCGCAACACGTGGGCGGTGTTTTTCGTCTTTTTCCAAATGCAGGCCGTCTTGATTGCGTTGCTCTGCGCGCCTTTTGTTCTCGTTTTCATCAACGCGGACGGCGCGATCGGCTGGCCTGAGTTGGCCGGCGCGGCTCTCTGGCTGGTGGCCATGGGCGGTGAATCGCTCGCCGACGCGCAGTTGAGCCGGTGGCGGTCCGACCAGGAGAACACCGGCAAGACCTGCCGCACCGGACTCTGGCGGTATTCGCGCCATCCGAACTATTTCTGCGAGTGGCTCGTCTGGGTGTCATATTTTCTTTTTGCCCTGGGCTCGCCGGGTGGATGGATCGCCGTCTATGCTCCGCTCGTCATGTATGTCTTTCTCACCCGGGTGACGGGAATCAAAACAACCGAAGCGCATGCACTGCGCAGCCGGGGTGAGGACTATTGGAAGTATCAGCGGAGCACGAGCGCCTTCTTCCCGTGGTTCCCGCGTTGAGGCTGAGATGAGTTTTCTCGACCGCCTTCTTGAAAAGGACCTGCTCCCGGATGTGGCCGTCCGCGCGGGCATCCGTCATCTGCTCGGGCGCAAGCTCAAGGACGAGAATCGCGGCGGGGTTGAGGCGCAGCAGAAAGCACTGATGGATTTTGTCCGCGAACTCAAATCCCTGCCCATTGCGATCAAGACCGGCGAGGCCAACGAGCAGCATTACGAAGTGCCGACGGAGTTTTTCCAACTCGTTCTCGGTCCGCGCATGAAATACAGCGGCGGCCTCTGGCCCGGACGGCACACCACGCTGGCCGAGTCGGAGGAGGCCATGCTGGCGCTCAGTTGCGAGCGGGCGTGTCTGCAGGACGGCCAGCGCGTGCTGGAACTCGGCTGCGGCTGGGGTTCCCTCACGCTCTGGATGGCGGAGAAGTATCCGAATTCGCGCATCCTCGGGGTTTCCAACTCGCGAACGCAGCGGGAATACATCATGGCCGAGGCGGCCCGGCGCGGGTTCGGCAATGTCGAAATTCGCACGGCCAACGTGGCTGAATTGGAACTGCCGCCCGGCGAGTTCGACCGCGTGGTTTCGGTCGAGATGTTCGAGCACATGAAGAACTACGAGCTGCTTCTGCGCAAAGTGGCTTCGTGGATGAAGCCGGGAGGATTGCTCTTCGTCCACATCTTCACCCACCGCACGCTCGCCTACCATTTCGAGGGGAAGGACCCGAGCGATTGGATCACGCGCTATTTTTTCGAGGGCGGGACCATGCCGTCGGACGACCTGCTTGCTTACTTTCAGGACGACCTGCGGTTGCAAGACCATTGGTGCGTCAACGGCACGCACTACGCGCGGACCTCCGAAGCCTGGCTGGGCAACATGGACCGAAACGCCGCGCAGATCGGGCCGATCCTCGCCCGAACCTACGGCGCGGAGAACGAGACGAAGTGGCGGGTTTACTGGCGGGTCTTTTTCATGTCCTGCGCGGGTCTCTGGGGCTACCGATATGGCGAGGAATGGATCGTCTCGCACTACCTTTTCAAAAAATGAATCCAGTCCGTGTCGTTCTCCTCTGCCTCCTGCTCCCGGCCCGCGTTTGGGCGGCGGGCGAGTGGATCGAGCAGGGCGACAGCCTCGACCGGGAATTCAAATCCGCCCAGGCGCTGGAGTTTTATCTCAAGGCCGAGAACGTGCAGCCGGAGAATCCGGAACTGCTGCGCAAGATCAGCAAGCAATACGTCGAGATGGTGATCGATGCCCCGTCGCGCGCCGAGAAATTGCGTTTGGCCGAACAGGGCTACGCGTATGCGCTCAAGGCCAAGAAACTCGGCCCGAAGGACGCGCAGGTCCGGCTGACCGTCTCTATCGCCGCCGGGCGCCTGGCCTTTTTCCGCGACGCCCGGGGCAAGCTTGAGCTGTCGCGCGTGGTCGAGTCCGAGGCGATCGCCGCAACGAAACTCGATCCGCGTTATGCCCTGGCCTGGCATGTCCTCGGGCGATGGCACTACGAAATTGCCAGCCTCAACTTGCTGCTCAAAGCGCTGGCCGAGGTGGTCTACGGAAAGATTCCCTCCGCCTCGTATGAGCAGGCGATTTTCTACCTGGAGAAAGCGGTGCAACTCGAACCCGGCAACGCGCTTTTTCATGCAGAACTGGGCCGGGCTTACCTGGCCGCGTCCCGCCCGGAGGACGCGCGGCGTGAATTGCAGAAAAGTTTGACACTGCCCCAGCGGAACCGCGATGACGCGGACGCGCAGAGCCGGGCCAAGCAGGCTTTGTCGGGACTTTGAGCATGAGCGCGGACAAAAAAATTCTCATTTTCACGACCGGATTCGGAGACGGCCACAACACGGCGGCCCGCAGTCTGCGCGATGCCTTTGCCGCCATCCCTGGATTCGATGCCGAAGTTCACGACACCTATGTCGAGGTCAACCCCGGAACGGCCAAGCTGCTGCAGCAAGCCTACAATTTTTCCATCCAGCGTGTCCCCGTCACCTGGAAAGCGTTTTTCTGGCTCTACGACCAGACGCCGGTCTTCGACTGGACCCTGCCGACCCTCGGCACCTTGGAAAAAGCCCTCCGCGACCTCCTGCGGGCCAAGCAGCCGTCGGCCGTGGTCACGACCTATCCGGTCTACAGCTATTTGCTGCGCAAACTCATGGACAGCGGCGACGTCCCGCGCTGCCCGCATTTCATGGTGGTGACCGATTCGATCGTGATCAACCGCGTCTGGAATCTGGCTCCGGCCGACTGGATCCTCGTGGCCAACGAACCGACGGCGAAGGCCATGGTGGCGGGCGGGACCGAGGCGGATAAAATCAAGGTGCTGGGCTTCCCGGTCAGCCCGAAGTTCGAGGAGTTCGCCCGCCTTCCACTTCCCCCCGGGCCCCCGTGGAAAATTCTCTACTTGCCCTCGGCCAGCTGCCGCACGGTCGAGCGGATCGTGCGCGGACTCACCGCGTTGCCCGGCGTGGAACTGACGGTGGCCACCGGCCGGCACCGGCATCTGCACGATTTTCTCAAGACTCTCGATCTGCCGCTCGATTCCTTCACGCTCCTCGGCTGGACCGACCGCATGCCGGAGTTGCTGGCCGAGAGCCATCTTTTCATCGGCAAAGCCGGCGGCGCGGTTGTGCAGGAAACTTTGTCCATCGCGCGCCCTATGATCATCAGCCACGTCGTAGCCGGTCAGGAGGAGGGCAATGTCACCCTGCTGGCCGACCTGCAGGCGGGCACGCTTGCGACCACGCCGGAGAGCATCATCACGGCGGTGCGTCGCGCCATGCTCGAAGACAACGGGGACGAGTGGGCCCGCTGGCGCGAGAATCTTCTGCGCGTCAGCCACCCGGCCGCCGCGCGCCAGACGGCAGAATTCGTTGCGGCCCAGACGGCTTAGGACGAGTAGCTCGATCGTCCGTCTCTCCGGGAGGGCGAGCGTCCTCGCGAGCCTTTGGTCGCGGGCTCATGCGCCAAACGGGGACTCCCGGCGGGTGCAGGACTCCTGGCCCGATACCCTCAACGCCCACGGCGGCCGGGGACGGCCTCCCTCCTCGGGGGTATAGGCGTCCCGCGGTTTTTTCCTCCGCAGAAGCAGGAAGATCGCACTCCCTGCTGCATCGTTCCGGCTCAGGGAACCGTCTGTGCGCGATTGGGATTCCAGTAGCCGTTGTCCGTGTCCGGACCGAACCAACCGAGTTGTTGGTTCTCCGCGTCGCCACCGTGCGGGTTGTCGCCGACCTCGCGCGGTTCGGCTTCCTCCGGGGTCACGCGTCCGTCGCACCAGGCGATGAGGGCTTTGCCGTGAAAGCGGAAATGAACGCTCGGTGAGGGGCGCCATTCGGTGGGGCCAGCCCCGAAGTCCCAGAATGGCGGCTCGCTGTAAGGATACTCTTGGATGGAATCACCGGTGGCGTAACCGCTGGTGGTGAACATGACGGTGTTCATCTTCACCACCTGCGATGGCTTCGCGGCCACTCTGGCCCCTCGGGCATCGTAGGCCCACTGCGGTGTTCCGCCGACGTAGGAAGCATTGTAGCCGTAGCCGCCTGTGCCCGACTCGAAGGATCTTGCGTTGGTTGCGGCATCACGGAAGAGCGGGCATAGGCCGACCTGCCGCGATTTGCCCAGATACTCGGAGAGAAATCCCTTGGTCGGATCAAACGGTTGCGAAGCCGAGGTTCTGCCCCCGTGCCATCGCTTCATGTTCCATCGGTCGTCGGCCGGGCAGTATTGACCGTTATCCGCGGCGTAGGCGTTGTTCGCCGCGACGAGTTGCCGCAGGTTCGACATGCTCTGCGCCATCTGCGCAGTCTCCATCGCCGCACCGAATGCCGGCAGCAGCAACGCGGCCAGAACGGCTAAGGCGGCAAGGACGGTCAGGAGTTCCGTGAGCGTGAAACCACCTCGTTCGGAGCTTGCTGGAGCAGTGCGGGTCGGGGTCATGGTGTCTTTTTCACGCGGACTCTCAGAAATCGACAGGTTGCAGCGGTGACAACATCAGCGATGCTGACCTCCCGCAGCACGCCCACGCTGGCGATGTGGTGCGCGCTGGACTCGCTGATCTGCGGGGCATGGGGCAACACCGGCTGAAAGGGCTCACCGCCGAGGCTGCGCGCAATGACCTCCCAGTCGCGCAAATTGCTGCTGGCCTCGACCTCCAGAATCAGATCGGTCGCGCGTTCATCGCGGAAGAACTCCAACCTCAGGCGCCCATTTTCCATCGCGCATCGTTGCAGGCGGGAGGCGGGGTCCGGGGACGTCGGGACGAGCGCAGCGGCGTATTCAAGCAGGTTGGAGATGCCGTCTCCATCGGGATCGGCCGCCTCGCCCCGGTCATCACCGGTCAGGCCCCGCTGGTTCTGCCAGGTCTCGAAGTCCATGTCCCGGGAGATGACCCCGACGGCTTCGAGGTCGAATCCTCCCGAACCGTTGGGGAACAAAGCGTTGAACCCAGCGTCGTAGATTGGTCCCCCGGTGCTATCTAGGAATGATCCGTTCCCGGGGATATCAATGATCCGGACACGCGTCACCGCGTCGAGGTTGACCAGGCCGTTGATGACCAGTGGATGGTTGGCCAGCCACGCGAGGTCGAATGGCGTGCCCCAGGAGTTTCCGTAAGCGTTGGCGTGTTTCCCGGCCAGGCCGAAGACATCGCTCGCGTTCACCGTCCCGTAGGGGCCGACCACCGCCGGCGTGAGGGATCGCGAGGGCAGGCGGGCGAAATTCACTCCGTCGCTCGAGACCTCGACGTAAGCCAGATCGGCGAAAACCTGGCCGGCGACCCCCGCGCCTCCATCCGACACGAGGCTGTTCTCGTAGACGACGAAATCAGCGCCGGTCTTGTTGCGGATCGGCGTGGTGAAGGCAAGCGTGAGGGACCCGGGGGCCACGCCGTTGGTGATCTGCGTTCCACTCAAATCCCCGAGGGCCACGATGTGGAAATTATCCCCCGTGACCTCAGCCAAGGCCTGATCGGCATTCTGCCAACCGGGCGCCACGCCCGGAGCGGGCTGATAGTTCACCCAGCCATCCGCCCACCCGAAGAAGAGCGGGTTGACCGTGCCTTCACCCTCGGGCCCGACAAAACCCGGCACGGGGGCATCGAAGGCGTTGGTCGCATCCGCCAAGGCCGCCGAATAGGGGCCGGCCAGCGCATCGGCCGCGGCCAATGCGCTGGCGGTCGCGATGATGATGGCGGTTCTCTTCACGGCCGGATCTCAGGTGCGGGGCGGGGGCAGCCGCGGCGGCGGCGGAGCAGGGCGAGGGCGGCGCAGCCCATGAGCACGAGCCCGATGGTGCCCGGCTCGGGCACGACTTGGAGAATGGTGTTGCCGTTGGCCAGGTAGATTGATCCGTCCCTGAACCGGACATCACCCAGCTGATCGGTGGACGAAAGGATCGCCTCGAACCCCTCGTAATCGCCGAGGGCATCCACGTCGAAGCGCACGAGGTAGGACGGGTTGCTGAAATCGGTGAGGGTGAGCAGCAACTCACCCGCCTCGTCGAAGGCCATGCCGGTTCCACCGCTCACCGTGGCAAAATCCGCGCTGTAATCACGCCACAGGCGCGAGGCGGCGGCGGGCAGGGGATTGGTGATCGGATCGGTGATGGCGGCCGCCACATCGGCCGCCAGGTATTTGTAAATGCTCCGATTGCCAAAGCCCGGCGCGTAATACATGTTGCCCGCCAGATCGAAGGCGATCGGACCCGAGGAGCCGATCGTCAGCCCGAGGGAAACCGGGGCACCGGTGAAGTTTCCGGCCCCGTCGAGCGTGGTGTAAAAGATCTGGTTCGTGCCAAAGCCGATGGATCCGGTGATGAAGATCTCGCCCGGGTTGCGGCCGAAGAGGTCGAAGCTCGGCCCGGTCGAGATAATCGTGGCGATCGGCGATCCGCTGAGCGGTCCGTATTTGGAGACCTTCTGGCTCGTGAAATCTTCCGTGTTGAAATAGAGGTTGTCGCCGATGCGGACGACACCCGCCCCGCTGAAGTCGGAGTTGCCGACGACCGCGGTGGTCTGGGTGACTCCGTTCCAGCGGAACAGCCCGCCAAAGGCGAAGGCACTGGTGGCCGTCTGGTAATGGACGGCATCACTCGCATCCCAATCAAACGAGATAACGGCGGACGTTGCCACCGAGTGGGTGTGATAGGTGGTGAACGAGTAGCCGGGATCGAGGATCGAGACGGCGGCGTGGGAGGGAGAGGTGAGCACGGAGGCGATTCCCACAATCGCGAGGCTCATCGAGCGGAGTTTCATGGTGATGCTTTCTTCGAGGACTATCACGGGGCTGTTTGAGGACAGCCTCTCCCCCGTGGTGAAGAAAGGACCACCCCCGCACGGACGCTAACGCGACGCCGTTGTCCATTTCAGGACGGTGCGGTTTTCTCCGCCGGTTCGAACCCGGACTTTGACCTTTGCGCGACAGTGAGGGAATTTCACCCTGCTTTCCTAGGCCGACGGATTGGCTATGAAGGAAAAGAACGATCAGCAGAATCGAGACCTTCCGCTCCGGAGTCAAGCCTGCGGAAAAAACAAGGCGCACGCAGCCTTTGCGGCTGTCTAAAAGGTCGCGTAGGTCGTGCCGTTCGAGGCGTAGGGTCCGCTGCGGCCGGACCAGGCCATGACGCGGGCGGCATCGTCGAAGATGTAACTCGTCTTGCTGCCGAGTTGCACGAGGATGACCTCGCGGCCGTTGAAGCGGCCGCTGGAAACGAGGCAGCGCCCGGCGGCGTCGGTGTAGCCGGTTTTCATGCCGTTGAAGGCGGGGGAGCGGGCAAGAAGTTTGTTCGTCGCCTTGAGGGTGGTGACGCGGCCGCTGTTGTGGCGGAAGGCGACCGACTGCTCGCGCATGAATTGACGCAGAATCGGCTCGCGGTAGGCGAGGAAGGCGATGCGGGAGATGTCGCGGGCGGTGGAGAATTGCGGGGCGGGAAGACCGTTGCTGTTGACGAAATGCGAGCTGCCGGCACCGATGGAGGCAGCTGCCGCATTCATGTTGGCGGCGAAGGCGGCCTGGCTGCCGCTGTGGTCGCGGGCCAGGGCGGCGCAGGCATCGTTGCAGCTCTTGACCATGATCGTCTCGAGCAGGGCGCGGCGCGAATAGCGCTCGCCGGATTTCAGGCCGAGCTTGGTCGGTTCGACCTGCGTGTCCTCGGGCATGATGGTGACAGTTGCGCCAAGATTGCCGCGGCGGGCGATCATGAGCGCGGAGAGCAATTTCTGGGTGCTGGCCACGGCGCGATGGTCATCGGCGTTTTTTTGGAAGAGGACCTCGCCGCTGCGGGCGTCGATCATGATGGCGGAGGTAGCCGCGAGTGAGGGGGCGTTGACCGGCCAGACGGGGGCGCTGGAAGGGGCGCTGGCCACGGCGGTGCGGGCCGGGGCGGCTTCGGCCCGGCGGACTTCGGCGGCCGGGCGTGAACTGGCGCAGCCGGCGAGGAGCGCGGCGGCGAGGGAGGCGGCGAGCAGTCGGATGGTCATTGGTGTTTCTCCACGAGGGCGTAGGCGTTGTGGTTGTGGATGCTTTCGAAATTTTCCGCTTCAACCTGCCACCAGGTGATGCGGGGGTCCGCGATGACGCGGGCGGCGACATTGCGCACGAGGTCCTCGACAAAAACGGGGTTGGCGTAGGCGCGTTCGGTCACGGCTTTCTCGTCCGGGCGCTTGAGCACGCTGTAAAGTTCGCTGCTGGCCGAGCTTTCGATGATCGCGACCATTTCGTCGAGCGGCAGGGTTTTTTCCGAGCGGAGCTTGAGCGTGACTTGGCCGCGCTGGTTGTGGGCACCGGAAGAGCTGATCGCCTTCGAGCAGGGGCAGAGGGTGGTCACGTTGGCGATGACGGTGGTGACAAGGTCGGTTTTTTTCTCATCCGCCGTGGCGCTGAAGCGCGCGGTGTAGTCAACCAGCCCGGGGGCCCCGGTGACCGGAGCTCTTTTTTCGAGGAAGAAGGGGAACTCGAATTCGAGGTGCGCGCATTTGCTGTGCAGGCGTTTGATGAGGGAATGGAGCAGGTGGGCAATGTCCTCGGGGTGGAGGATGGGGCCGTGGGCCTGCAGGACCTCGAGAAAGCGGCTCATGTGCGTGCCTTTGAATTCCTGCGGCAACTCGACCGTGAGCAGCACGGTGGCGATGGTGCTCTGCGGTTCGCCCGGTCCGGCGGCGACGCGAATGGGGAAGCGCAGATTTTTCACGCCCACGCGGTCGATGACAATGCGTCGGTGGTCGAGTTCGCTTTGTGTGTCGCGCAGGGTCGCGGCGGATGTGTCGTCCGGGTGTTTCATCCGCGAGCAATCTAGTCGCGAACGGGCCGGGGAAAAAGTGATTTGTCCGGTTTGCCCCCGGCGGTCCCTGCGGTAGGCTCGCGGCTGTGGCGAAACTGACGATCAACGAGATCTACCAATCGGTTCAGGGCGAGAGCACTTGGGCGGGGCTGCCGTGCGTGTTTGTGCGGCTGACCTTTTGCGACCTGCGCTGCACTTACTGTGACACGGAATACGCGTTCTACGAAGGAAAGAAAATGGAGCTCGGCGAGATTGTTGAGACGGTGCGCGCCTTCGGCTGTCCGCTGGTCGAGGTGACCGGCGGCGAACCACTGCTCCAGCCGGCTTGCGTGCCTCTGCTTGCCATGCTTTGCGACGCCGGGTTGATCGTCTTGCTGGAGACCAGCGGTTCGCACGACATCGGCCCGGTCGATCCGCGGGTCCACCGGATCATGGACTTGAAAACGCCCTCGAGCGGTGAGTGCGGGCGCAACCTTTACGCCAACATCGGGCATTTGTCCGATCGCGACGAGGTCAAGTTCGTCCTCGGCTCCCGCGAGGACTACGAATGGGCGCGGGAGAAAATGCGTGAGCACGACCTCGCCGCGAAAGTCCGCGCGGTGCTCTTCAGTCCGGTCTTCGGACGGATCGCCCCGGCTGAGATCGTGGCCTGGATGTTGGCGGATAAAGTTCCGGCGCGTTTCCAGTTGCAGATGCACAAATTCATCTGGGAGCCGCGGGCCCGCGGCGTGTGAGCGTTTGCCGTCGGCGCGGCGGCGGGCTACAAAAGAAATGGATCCGATGAACATCACCCTGACCCGCACTTTCCATTTCGAGGCCGCACACACCCTGCCGAACGTGCCGGCCGATCACCAGTGCGCGAGGATGCACGGACACAGCTACAAGGTGGAGGTGTCGGTCCATGGTCCGGTGGGAACCGAGAGTGGGTGGGTCATGGACCACGCCGAGATCAGTCGCGTGGTCAAACCGCTCGTTGCCCGCCTCGACCACCGCTACCTCAACGACATTCCGGGGTTGGAGAATCCGACCTTCGAACAGTTGGCCGGATGGCTCTGGCGCGAGCTGCGGCCGTCGCTGCCGCTCTTGAGCGAAATCATCATCCACGAAACGCCGACCTCGCGCTGTGTTTACCGCGGAGACTGAATGAAAGACGGAGTTGAGAGTTGATGGATGCGGGTTGAGAGATACGAAGCCGGCGCCCCTCACCCGAAAGTTGACCACGCCAAGCTCGGGAGCTTGCTGGCTTTGAGTCACTCATCTCTCAACCATAGACCCTCAACTCTCTTTTCTACTAAACCCGCACGCTGATGTCGCGCACGCGGTAGAGGAAGAGGCGGCTGAGCAGCAGGTAAAGTCCGAGCATGGGCACGGTGACGAGGAGAGCCCCCGCGGCGAAGAGTCCGGGTTGAGTGGACGAGCCGTCCTCGTAGAGCAGCCGCAGGCCGATCGGGAGGGTGAAGTTCTCGCTGTCCTGCATGATGATGGCGGCGACAACATACTCGTTCCACGCGGCGGCGAAGGAAAACAACGCGGTCACCGCGAGCCCCGGAGCGGAGATGGGCAGAACAACCCGCCGGAAAATTTCTCCCGGGGTGCAGCCATCCATGCTGGCCGCCTCCTCAATCGACTCGGGCACGCTGTCGTAGAAACTTTTCATCTGCCAGATGCAAAACGGCAGGATGGTGGCGAGGTAGACCAGCATCAGTCCGAAGAACGTGTTGATCAGTTGCCAGCGGACCAGGAGCAGAAAGATGGGCAGGAGCAGCATGGTGGCGGGAAAAATTTGCGTGACCAGCATGCTGTGGAGCACGGTCATACGCCCGAAAAAGCGAAAGCGCGAAAGCGCGTAGCCCGCGGTGGCGGAGAGTGTGACTCCGACCGCGGTGACCGCGCCGGCGACGAAAAGCGAGTTGGCCAGCCAGCGCAGGAATCCCGTCTGGGTCATGAGCATGTAGAAATTGTCGAGGGTCGGATGGACCTGCAGCCACCCACCGGTTTCCCCGGCGGGAAGGCCGGCCCCAACGGCGGCCACCGTGACATGCCAGAGCGGGACAACCGCGAGGAGGGCGGTGGCCCCGAGGAAGAGGAAGGAGAGGACCTTGCGCGGCAACTCGTCGTGCCAACGGCGCTCGGGCAGGCCGGCGATTTTGGCGCGGCGGGCGGTGGTCACGGCGGTCGGCATGGCAGGCGCGGGGGAGGAGACGAAAGCTTAGACCGGCACCCCCGTCCAGCAAAGCGGGGAAATTATCCCAATGTTCTCGTGCTTTCAGACTTCGGCCTTGGCCGGGGGGCACGGCCGTCCCGGCCGTTCCCACTGATTTCCAGAGGTCCTTTTGCCACAGGCCATTGGTATTATCCCGTCCCTTGACACCTCCATGACCCACGGCGAACTATGACGGCCCGTTATGCGCCGTGGACTTCTTGCTTGCCTGCTGATTGGTGTCGCGATGAACGCGCTGGCTGCGTCTGGTCGCTACGATGCGATGGGGGCGGACAAGATTCGTTACGGGCTGACCAGGACCGCGGAAGGCCTGGAGATCATGGTGCTCGGGGCCGGGGTGGATCGGCCTGATCAGGCGGTGTTTGTCGCCCTCGGCAACGGCCGGGGCGGCAGTGCCTTGGTTCCGCCTTCGCGCGGCGAGGACGGATCAGCCGTTTGGCTGCCGTTTCAGGCCCAGACAATCCTTTCGGCCCGCATGGTCGAGGGGGGAGCCACACCTTTCCTCCGGCGGTGGAAGCAGACGCAGTGGGGGCCGCGCGGACCGGCGGAGGGGGCCTTCACCGTCACGGCTGAACCGGCGCAATTGACCATTCGCATCCCGGCCAAGCTCCTGCCGGCTGACACTGACTTCGATCTCGTGGTTTACCTCAAGGACATGGCGGCGAATGACGGGATGGGCCGTTTGTATGGCGGGATCGGCCCGACCACGCTGGCGGGATTGCATGAGCGCACCCTGCGGCACTACCTGCGCGTGGCCAAAGGCAAGGAGGGCACAACATTTCGCCTGACCGGCCGCACGGATCCGGCCGCCGCGAAGATGAAAATTTACCAACTTCTGCCCCGCCTTTTCGGCAACGCCAACGAGACCCGAAAGCCGAACGGCACTTTGGCGGAGAACGGCTCGGGAAAATTCAGCGACCTCAGCGACGAGGCGCTGGCCGAAATCAAGGCCATGGGCTTCACCCATCTCTGGCTCACCGGCGTGCTTCAGCAGGCCACCGCAACGGATTACTCGGCCATCGGCGAGCCCGCGGACGATCCGGACCTGCTCAAGGGGATGGCCGGCAGTCCCTATGCGATCAAGGATTACTTCGATCTGTGCCCCGACTACGCGGATGATCCGGCCAGGCGGTTGGAGGAATTCAAGGCGCTTCTCGGGCGCATTCATGCCCAGGGGATGAGGGTGCTGATTGATTTCGTGCCGAACCACGTGGCGCGGAGCCATCAATCGACGATCAATCCAGCCCTGTCCTTCGGCGCGTCCGATGATCGGACAAAATTTTTCGATCCGCAGAACAACTTCTTCTATCTGACCGGCGATGTGGATGTGGCCGGCGAAGGTCCGCCGCTGCGCTTGCCGACGGTGGATGGCAACGGCCGGCCGACCAGCCCGACCGTGCAAGCCTCGGAGCAGCCCGGGGACGGGCTTTTTCCCGGCGAGAGCGAGTTTGGCCGGGTGACGGGCAATGACGTGGTCAGTTGGGCGCCCAGGGCCGACACGTGGTATGAGACGGTCAAGCTCAACTACGGTTACGACTTTCGCGACCCGAACAAAGCAACGCGCCGCTATCCGCACGGCGACAAACCGGACCTGCCTGTGCCCGATACGTGGAAGAAGATGGATGAGATCATTGCCTATTGGCAGGGAGTCGGGGTGGATGGGTTTCGGGCCGACATGGCGCACATGGTGCCGCCGGAGTTCTGGCGCTGGATGATCGGCCGGGCGCGGGAGCGAAAGCCCGAAACCTGCTTCGTCGCCGAGGCCTACGAGACCGACCCGGCCAAAGTTCCCGGCAGCGACGCGGCGGCAGAACAGGTCACCCAAGGCAGTGTCATGCTCGGCCTGCTCAACGCGGGGTTTGACTCGGTCTATGACGATCCGACCTACGACGCGCTCAAGGCCCTCTATGACGGCGAGGGTTCGGCCAATGACCTCGATCGGGCCGGGCGCAACCAGTTCTTCTTCGACAACGCCCTCCAATATGCGGAGAACCACGACGAAGTGCGCCTGGCCGCCCGTTCGCAATGGGGCGGTCATGGCGCGGAGGTCGGCCGCCCGGTCTCCGCCCTGCTCTTCGGTCTCTCGCGCGGACCGGTCATGGTCTATCACGGGCAGGAGGTGGGCGAGCCGGCCGAGGGGGCGGAGGGGTTCGGGGGCGACGATGCCCGCACGTCCATCTTCGACTACTGGACCATGCCGGAGTTGGCCAAGTGGGTGAACGAAGGGAAGTTTGACGGCGGGAGACTCTCCGACGCGCAGCGCAACCTGCGGGAGTTTTACCGACGGCTGCTCAAGGCGGTCGATCAACCGGCCTTTCGCGATGGCGAGTTTTATCCGCTTAACCCGGACAACCTCGATTTCGAGGACTACGGCCGGGTGGGGGATGAGCCCAGTGGTCGCTGGCTTTACAGCTACCTGCGTTACGATCCGGTCAGCGGCCAGCGCATGCTGGTGGCCGTCAATCTGCACCCCACCGAAACGATGCGCGGGGTGCGGGTGCGTTTTTCGCGCCCGGCCATGCGTTTCCTCGGCTGGGATTTTCTCGCCGGATCCAAAACCGTGCCGGTCACCGCGACCGACCGGCTCGGCGAAGTGCCGGGGGCTGTGGCGGAAATCACGACGACTCCCGCGGAGATGCAGGATCCCGGTTTGCTGCTGACGGAACTTCCGCCGCTGACGGCCGCTTATTTCGAGTTACAATCCCCATTGCCTCCCCCGGGGCGCTGAACCTCTCCCCCATGAACATTCCCTCCCTCCCGCCGACGTTTCGCACGGTCCTCCTCGCGGCATTGATTTATAGCTGCCTCACTGCGGTTCACGCGCAGTCGAAGATTGAGAGCTACATCGGCTGGATGCCCATGCAGCCGGCCAGGCCCGGGGCCGAGTTGGTCATTGATCTGCATCGCTTTTTCTTCGCGCGTGCGGGTGACGAACTCGAGGTCAAGGCGGCGGAGCCTGGCCAATACACCGCGGTCTTTGAACGCAATGCTTTCATTTTGCGGGTCACCGTGGACCCGAGAGCATCCGGTTTGGTCGAGATTCCCATGAAGGTGGTGCGACGGCCGGTCTCGGATGATGCGGCGGTCGGGCGCAAGGACGTGGAGACCGAGCAAAACGAAGCACCGGAGCCAGCCGGACGCGCGTTGCAGGCCGTGCTCCTTGTCGCTGTGCTCCCGGCCGATGGCCACACCTTCACCTACCGGGCGGCCAAGCCGGGGGTGAAGAAAGTCAACGTGGCCGGGCAGTTCAACGGCTGGAACACCGGCTCGCACGAGCTGAAGCGGGTCGAGGCGGGCGTCTTCGAGTTGTTCGTCAATCTTCCGGCCGGTCCGCAGCCCTACAAATTTGTCGTCGATGGCGAATGGACCACCGATCCGGCCAACCCGGAGCAGCGGGATGACGGGACCGGAAGCAAAAACTCGCTCGTGCGGGTCGTGGCGCCGGATCGCGGCCGGCCCCCGACGGCTTTTGCCGTGGTCGCGGCGGACGGGCGCGCCGACTTCCGCGTGGTGGCCGGCGGAGCGGAGATTGTGCGGGTTTCATCCGTCCTGCAGCGGCCGGACGGCACCAGCGTGGTCGTGCCGCACCGGCGCGAGGGAAATCTCGTCCGAGTGGAAACGGGCGATGCCCCGGACGGTTCGTGGGTCCGGGTGGTTGCGGCCGATGCGAAAGGCAATGTGAGCAACGCCGCGCGGGTCCCGGTCAAGCCCTCGAAGGAATTTCGCTGGCAGGATGGCATCATTTATTATGCCTTCACCGACCGCTTCGCCAACGGCGCTGCGGACAACGACCGGCCGGTGCCGGACGAGCGGGTCGAACCGCAGGCCAATTACCAGGGCGGAGATTTCCAGGGCATCCGGCGCAAGATCGACGAGGGCTATTTCCGCGACCTCGGGGTCAACGTCCTCTGGCTCGCCCCGTTGAACCGCAATCCGGATGGTGCGTGGCAGGAATTCATCCCGCCCTTCCGCTGGTATACCGGCTACCACGGCTACTGGCCGGTTTCGCACACCGAGGTCGAACCGCGTTTCGGTGGAGAGAGCGCCCTGCAGGAGATGATCCGCGCGGCGCATGGCGAGAGGATGTTCATCATCGCCGATCTCGTGCTCAAGCATGTCCACGCCGACCACCCGCTCTACAAGGAGCGTCCGGAATTGTTCGGCTCGCTGACCCTGCCCGACGGGAGCAAGAACCTGCGGAAGTTCGACGAACACCAGTTCACCACGTGGTTCGAGGAATGGCTGCCGGGCTTCGACTTCGACAAGCCCGAAGCCGTCAAATTCCTCCTCGCCAACGCGGTCGACTTCGCCCGCCGCTACAACCTCGACGGCTACCGCCTCGATGCGGTCAAACACATCAAGCGCAGCTTCTGGTGGCGCTACCGCGTGGCCATGCGCACCGCCGTGGATCCGGGGCGCAAGTTGCCGCTATACAGCGTGGGTGAAACCTTCATGGACCGTGAGGGCATCATGAGTTTCGTCGGGCCGAACATGCTCGACGGCCAGTTCGACTTCCCGCTCTACGACACCATCATCGAAGTCTTCGCCAAAGAGCACGCGGGGTTGGAGGAGTTGGAAAAATCGCTGGCCGCCTCCGAGTTGATTTACGGCAAGGAAACCCTCATGTCGCCCCTCCTGGGCAACCACGACAAGGCGCGGTTCATGGCCTATGCGGACGGCGATTTGCCCGATCCGGCGGAACCGGATGAGGAGGAAGTCGGTTGGAAAAATCCCCCGCAGGTGGACAACCCGGCCGCCTACGCGCGGCTCAAGCTGGGGATGACCTTCGTGCTCTCGATCGACGGGGTGCCGATGATCTATTACGGCGACGAGATCGGCATGAGCGGGGCGGGCGACCCGGACAACCGGCGTATGATGCGGTGGGATGAACAGGTCACCGCCGAGGAGAAAGAGGTGCGCGAGCATTTCCGCAAAGTCGCGGCCGTGCGCAACAGCCATCCGGCCCTGCGCTATGGGAGCCGGCGGTCGTTGGTGGCGGCGGGTGACCGCTACGCTTTTGTCCGGGCCCACCTCGGCGACTCGGTCCTCGCGGTGTGGAACCGCGGCGACCAACAGACGGAGTTCCAACTTGAAGTGGCGCCGGAGATGCCGGACGGATCCTACGTCGATGCCCTCTCGGGTCGGGAGATCGCGGTTAAGGACGGCCGGACTTCCTTCAAGGTCGAGCCGATGCAATCAGCTCTTTTCGTGGCCAAGTAAGCCCAACGTTTCCCCTGCCCGGCCATGAACCTGCGGTAGGGTCCGCTGGCCCAGCGGGCCGCCGCCTCAGCCCCAGGCGCGCCAAAAAAACAGCAGCAGGACGGCGAGGATCAGGCAGAGAATCAAAAACTTGAGCTGGGCCAGGCGGGCATCCGACTTCGGCCGCCGATGAGGCCGGCGGGCCGGTGGCTCAGAGCCTCCGAGGAAGCGGTGGTCCTTCGGTCGCGGCAGGTCAATCGTCGCGACCGTGTTCAGCCGGACTTTGCGCTCGGTCGGAGCCTTCGGGCGGGATGGCTTGGGCTTCTGCTTCAGGACTTTCTCCGCCTCCTCCATTTCGCGGGCGATGCGGGCCCGCTCTTCCTCCAGGCGTTGGACATGCTCGGAAAAAGCGTTCGGGGTGGGACGGGCCATGGCGTCAGCGCGCAGCGAGTTGGAGAAACCAGAGAAGCAGCCCGAGCAAGCCCAGGCCGAAGAGGGGAAGGGTGAAGGCAAAACCGGCCATGAGCCAGTAACCAAAGCTGTGCCCGCCGGACGTCAGGTCTCCCTCGTAAGGGCTGACCCCGGGAGACTCGTCCTCCGTGCCGACCTGGGCCTGCGCCTTGACGTAGACCGAGCGGGCGTTTTCGACCACGCCGATCGCGCGGGACAATTCTTTCTGCAAATCTTCCGCGGCCCAGTCCTTGGGGTCGATGGCCTCGAGTTCGTGCAGGTAGCCGGTAAAGTCGGCCTGCACATTTTTGAGGATTTCCAGACGCTTGAGGGTCTGGTCGGTCTCGCGCTGGATGGCCACGAGTGAGCCGGTGAATTTGTCGACCATCTCGCCCCGGCCGCTGTCGAATTGGTCCTGCCGCCGGCTCAGTTCCTCGAGCTTCTGCTTCTCGCGCTCGAGTTGCTCGGACTGCCGCTTGAGTTGCTGCAGTTTTTCCCGGGTCTGCGCGACCTGATCGTCCAACTGCTCGGCCGTCGTGGCCGGCCCGTCGTCCTCAAGTTCGAGGTAATCGTCGCGGTTTGATCGGGGCTCTGGCATGGAGAATTCCGCAACACCCTAGAATCTTCCCGACAGGTCAGGCGAGAAAAATTCTCAAATCTGCCGATGGCAGGCTGTTTTTTTCCGCCACGGGGAGACCAAGGGCTCGATTCCGGCGCAGCCCTGACGGATGGTGCCGGGAGATGGATCCGAAGATCATGAGACCCTACTTTGCCTACGGCTCGAACATGGCCGATGCGCAGATGGCCAAGCGTTGCCCGCACGCCCGCAAGCGCGGGCTGGCTCGGTTGTCCGGTTTTCGCTGGATCATCTCCACCCGCGGGTATGCCAACGTGGTGGAATCGCCCGGCGCCGAGGTCGAAGGGGTGCTTTTCGAGATTTCCGCGTCGGATGAGAAAACGTTGGATGAATACGAAGGCGTCTCTTCCGGGCTCTATGACAAGCTCGACCTGCCCATTTCGTTTGCCGGCCAAGAGGTGATCGCGCTGGTCTATGTGGGCCCTCATCGGGACGAGGGCGCTCCGAAAAAAGAATACATCGGCCGGATCAATGAGGGACTGGCGGATGCCGGCCTATCCGAGGCTTACGTGCGCCAGCAGGTGCGGCGGTTTGTTCCCGCCGGCCCGGTCCTCAGCGCCCGGGCGCCATTTCGAGCAGGAACCCCTTGAGGTAGGCGGACTCGGGGAGGCCGAGCACAACCGGATGGTCGTGGCGCTGGAAGTAGTGCTCGCGGATGCGCGCGGTCCGCTTCGCATCCACCATGGCCTCAAGAATGGCGTCGAGAAAAATGGGGCCGCTCACATGGTGCGAGCAGCAAAAGGTGGCCAGCAATCCGCCCGGGCCAAGCAGCGACGCCGCCCGGAGGTGGATTTCCTTGTAACCGCGCAGCGCGTCAGCCAGCCGCGAGCGGTCGCGCGCGAACGTGGGCGGATCGAGCACGACGAGGTCGTATTGGTCGCCGCGCAAGGACGCGGCTTTGAGCCAGTCAAAGGCGTTGGCCTCCTCGACGCGGACTTGAACCCCGTTGCGCGCGGCGTTGGCCGTCACCGCGGCACAGGCATCCGCCGAAATATCCACGGCGGTGACGGCGCTCGCGCCGGCCTGCGCGCACGCCAGGGCAAAGCCGCCTTGGTTGCTGAAGCAGTCGAGGACGCGGCGACCGGCGGCGTGGGCGGCCACGCGGGCGTAGTTGTCGCCCTGGTCGAGGTAGAGGCCGGTCTTTTGTCCGCCGGGCAACTCCAGACCGAAGCGCACTCCGCCGAGCGCGACCTCGAAGGCGGGCGGAAGCGATCCGCGCAGGACGCCGGTGTGCAATTCCATTCCCTCGGCCTGCCGCACGGGAGCATCGTTACGTTCGAACAGGCATTGCGGGCGGATCACCTCCATGATGGCGTCGGCGATCAATTCCTTCCTCCGGTCCATGGCCAGCGTCAGCGTCTGGAGCACGGCGCAATCGCCGTAGCGGTCGAGGATCACGCCGGGCAGGCCGTCGCTTTCGCTCCAAACCTCCCGCCGCGCGTGCGGATCAAGGCCCAGCTTGTCGCGGTATTCCGACGCCATGCCGAGGCGGCGCAGGAAAAAGTCCGCATCGAGGTCCTGCCGCTGACGGGAGAACCGGCGGGCGGGAATTTTCGACCGGCTGTTGTAAATGGCGCTGCCGAGGAAGCGGTCGCGCTGGTCTTTCAGGCCGATGACATCACCATCCTGGGCGGCTCCCGTGACTTTGAGGACCTCGTTGTCATGCACCCACTCGTGGCCGTGAAAGAGCCGTGCGCGCGGGCGGACGATGAGGGTGGCCATCGGCTAGTAGTCGAGGATGGCCTCGGGAAAGGGCTCCGGGTTGGGTTGGCCGGGCTTCTCCGGGTATTCGAAAACTTTGCCCTCGTAGTTGCGCAGGACGACTTTTTCTTTGTCGTGGTAGAGGACGTAGCCGGGACTGACCGGCACCTTGCCGCCGCCGCCGGGGGCATCGATGACAAACTGCGGCACGGCATAGCCGGTGGTGTGCCCGCGCAGCGACTCGATGATCTCCAGCCCGCGGGACACGCTGGTGCGCAGGTGGGCGGAGCCGTGGATCAAGTCGCACTGGTAAAGGTAGTAGGGGCGCACGCGGCAGCGCAGGAGTTTGTGGATGAGCACCCGCATGGTCTCAGGGGTGTCGTTGACCCCGGCGAGGAGCACGCTCTGGTTGCCGAGCGGAATGCCCGCGTCGGCCAGCCGGCCGAGGGCGTCGCGGACCTCGGTGGTCAGTTCGCGCGGGTGGTTGACGTGCACGCTCATCCAGAGCGGATGAAACTCCCGCAACATGGCGCAAAGCTCCGGCGTGATGCGCTGAGGCAGAAAGATGGGCACGCGCGAGCCGATGCGGAGAAACTCGATGTGCTTGATCGCGCGGAGGCGGCTGAGAATTTTGCGCAGCTTGTCGTCGGAAAGGAGCAACGCATCACCGCCGGAGAGAAGCACGTCGCGGACTTCGGTGTGCTTTTCCAAGTAGGCGAAGGCCTCCTCGAAATCGGTGTCAAGTTCCTGCCCGCCCGCCCCGCTGACGACGCGGCTGCGGGTGCAGTAGCGGCAATAGGCGGCGCAGCGGCTGGTCACGAGGAAGAGGACGCGATCCGGGTAACGGTGAACCAATCCGGGCACCGGCATGTGCGAATCCTCGCCGCACGGATCGGACATTTCCCCGACGCTGATCGTGGCCTCGGCGGCGAGGGGGACGACCTGCCGGCGGATGGGGCAATCCGGATTCTCCGGCTCGATGAGGTTGAAAAAATGCGGGGTGATGGCGAAGGCCAGCTTGTGGCTGGTCAGGAGCAGCCCGGCCCGCTCGTCCGCGGTCAGGCGCAGATGCTGCTCGGCCTGCGCCAGCGAGGAAATGCGGTGGCGCAGTTGCCAGCGCCAGTCATTCCACTCCGCCGGGGTGGCCTCGGGCCAGAATCCGGGGGCGTAGCTGCGGAAATCGTGCTCGGAACCAGTGGTCATTCGTGACGATTTGGACGTCTCAGGCCCGGACGCGTTCAATCTGGGCCCCGAGAAAATTGAGTTTTTCATCGATGCGCTCGTAGCCGCGGTCGATGTGGTAGACGCGGTTGACCTCGGTGACGCCGTCGGCGGCGAGGCCGGCCAGAAGCAGCGCGGCGGAGGCCCGGAGGTCGCTGGCCATGACCGGCGCGCCGCTGAGTTTGCCATTGCCGGTGATGATGGCGGTCGGGTGCTGCAGTTTGATCTGGGCACCCATGCGCGAAAGTTCTGCCACGTGCATGAAGCGCTGGGGAAAGACGTGGTCGGTGATGACACTGACCCCCGGGGCGCGGACGAGCAGGGCGCACATCTGCGCCTGCATGTCGGTGGGGAAGCCGGGGTAGGGGCTGGTCTCGAGATGCAGGGGCTTGGTTGCGCCGTTGGGCGAGATGGTGATCGAGGTCTCCGCCGATTCGACGTGATAGCCGGCCGCTTGCAGCGGTTCGATGATCGCCGTGAGGTGGTCCGGGCGCACGCGGCTGACCGTGACCCCGCGGCCCGCGATGGCCCCGGCCACGAGCATCGTCCCGGCCTCGATGCGGTCGGGGATGACGGTGTAGTCGGTGCCGTGCAATTCCTTGACCCCTTCGATGACCACATGACGGGTGCCGGCGCCCTCGATTCTTGCGCCCATGGAAATGAGGAAGTTGGCCAGATCCACGACCTCCGGTTCCTCCGCCGCGCCGTCAATGATCGTGGTGCCCTCGGCCAGCACGGCCGCCATCATGACATTGTCCGTGCCCAGCACGGTTGACCCATGGATGCCCCGCATCATGACCGTGGCTCCCCGGAGCGCCGGGGCGAAGAGTTTGACGTTGCCGCCCTGCACGCGCACGGCGGCCCCGAGGGCCTCGAAGCCGCGGAGGTGGAGGTCGATCGGCCGGTCGCCGATGACGCAGCCACCGGGCAGGGAGACGCAGGCTTCGTGTTCCCGTCCGAGGAGCGGACCAAGGACGCAGACCGAGGCGCGCATCTTGCGCACCAGTTCGTAGGGTGCGGTGGTGCGGATTGTTTCGGCCGCGATGCTGACTACGCCGCTGGCGCGTTCCACCTCGCAGCCGAGCTGGCTGAGGATGGTCAGCATGTAGTGGATGTCGCTCAGATCGGGGACGCCGCGGATCACGCACTTTTCGCGCGTGAGCAGCGACGCAGCGAGAATGGGCAGAGCCGAATTTTTCGAGCCACTGATGCGCACTGTGCCGCTCAGCTGATGGCCGCCGTGAACGAGGATTTTATCCATGAAATGCGACCGCGAAACGCGGGACTTCTTGATAGTCGGGCCGGACGGAAATGTCGCGATATTTGCTCTGCCCGAGGAGTTCGGCCACGGCGGCGGCCTGCCCGGCGCCGATCTCCAGAAGCAGGACCCCTCCGGGGGCCAGGTGGGCGGGGGCTTCTTGGGCGAGGCGCCGGATGAGATCGAGTCCGTCGGGGCCGCCGTCGAGCGCCGTCCGGGGGTCATGGCCGACTTCGGGCGCGAGGCCGGGCAGATCGCCGGTGGCAATGTAGGGAAGGTTGGCCACGATGAGGTGGAACGGCCCGCCGGCGGACGGCAGAAAATCGGCGTTGGAGAAGACGACCCGTTCCATCTGGTGGCGGGCGGCATTTTCCCCCGCAAGGGCCAGCGCGTCGGGCGAGAGATCGGTGGCGTGGATTTTCGCCGCCGGCAGTTCGAGGGCCAAGGTCAGGGCAATGACCCCGCTGCCCGTGCCGATGTCGAGAATGACAGGAGCCTCCGTGCCCCGAACCAATTCCAGCGCCAGCTCGACCAATTGCTCGGTTTCCGGCCGCGGAATGAGGGCACGTTTGTCGCAGGCAAAGGTGCGTCCGTGGAACCCGACCGTGCCGAGAATGTGTTGGAGTGGTTCGCGCGTGCCGCGACGGCGGACGAGATCCCGCAACGGGGCGCGCTCGCTTTCGCCGAGCGGGCGATCGAACTGCAGGTAAAGTTCCATCCGTTTGAGCCCGAGGGCGCAGGCCAGCAGGTGCTCGGCGTTTAGGCGCGGGCTCTCCACCCCGCGGGAGGCCAGGTAGGACTCCGCGCCGCGCAACACCTCGAGCAGGGGCAGCGTTTCAGCCATGCTCAGGCGAGGCCCGCCTCGGCCAGTCGGTCTTCCATGTCGCGCTGCTGCAACGACCCGACCATTTCCTCAAGGTCGCCTTCGACGAAGCGGTCGAGGCTGTAGAGAGTCAGGCCGATGCGGTGGTCGGTCACGCGGTTCTGCGGATAATTGTAGGTGCGGATTTTTTCCTCCCGCCCCGCGCGTCCGATGAGGCTGCGCCGGTGGGCAGAGTATTTGGCCTCTTCCTCGTTGCGTTTGTCCTCAAGGAGACGGGTGCGCATGATTTCAAGCGCCGCGGCCTTGTTTTTCTGCTGCGACCGACCGTCCTGACAACGCACGATCCGGCCGGTGGGAATGTGCAGGATCTGCACCGCCGAGTCGGTGGTGTTGACGCCCTGCCCGCCGGGGCCGCCCGAACGGCAGACCTCGATGCGCAGGTCCTGCGGGCGCAGTTCGATGTCGATTTCCTGCGCCTCGGGCAGCACCGCCACCGTGGCGGTGGAGGTGTGGATGCGGCCCTGGGCCTCGGTCGCCGGGACGCGCTGGACGCGGTGCACGCCGCTTTCGTAGCGCAGCCGCCGGAAGACGGCCTGGCCGATCACCTTGAAGACGACTTCCTTGAATCCGCCCAGACCGGACGGGCTGGAGTCGACGGACTCGAGGTTCAATCCGTTCGCCTCGGCGTAGCGCTGATACATGCGGTAGAGGTCGGCGGCGAAGAGCGCGGCCTCGTCCCCGCCGGTGCCGGCGCGGATTTCCACGATGGCGTTGCGGTCCTCGGCCTCGTCCGGGGGGAGGAGGGCGAATTGGATTTCGCGGTCAAGGACGGCGAGGCGGGCCTGGATTTGCACCAGTTCCGCCGCGGCGAGCTCGGCCATCTCCGCATCGGTTCCACTGGCAAGTTCCTCGTTCTCGGTGATCTGGGTGCGCAGGCGGGACGCTTCATCGTCCGCCCCGGCCAGCTCTTTGAGCCGGGCGTGCTCGCGCATGACCTCGCGCGCCTTCGCTGGGTCGGCGAAAAGATCGTCCGAGCCGATGGCGATCTCGAGTTCGGCCAGCCGTTCGCGTTTTTTTTCAATCAGCGGGGCGAGATCCATAAAGCAAAAACGGCGACCGGCCGCGGGGCGGCGCGATCACCGTGCGAGATAGCCGGTCGCTAGGCCTTCTTGACCACGCGGGCCGCCTTGACGCTGCCGTAACGGCGGGAGAATTTCTCCACCCGGCCGGCGGTGTCGATGAAGCGCTGTTCGCCGGTGAAAAAGGGATGGCAGGCCGAGCAGATGCCGATCTTGATATTCCGGCGGGTCGAGCGGGTGTGATAGACGGCCCCGCAGGTGCAGGTGATCGTTGTTTCTTCGTAATCGGGGTGCAGGCCGGTCTTCATGGAGTTTCGATGGCCGGGCAAAATACGCGAGGCAACGGGTGCTTGGCAAGAAAAACCCTGACCTTCGGACCCCTTGCGGCGGCCGGGGACAGAGGGCAGGATGCCTCGTGGCTGAGAGCAAAACCCCGCCCGCCGACGGCCTGTCCGGTTTGGTCGAGCGGGTGACTTTTCACAACGAGGACACCGGTTTCGCCGTGCTCAAGGTCAAGGTCAAGGGCCGGCGCGATCTGGTGCCGGTCGTCGGCGTGGTCGCCGCCATTTCGCCCGGGGAATGGATCACAGCCGAAGGCCACTGGGAGCGCAGCCGTGATCACGGCATGCAACTGCGGGCCTCCGGCATCCGCTGCCAACCCCCGACCTCGCTCGAGGGCATCGAAAAATACCTCGGCAGCGGACTGATCCGCGGCATCGGCCCGGTCTATGCGAAAAAACTCGTCGGCAAATTCGGGGAGAAAATTTTCGACATCATCGAATCTTCTTCCGCCCGCCTGCAAGAGATCGAGGGCATCGGGGCCGGCCGTCGCCAGCAAATCAAAGCCGCCTGGGCCGAGCAGCGCGTCGTCCGCGACATCATGGTTTTCCTCCACAGCCACGGGATCAGCACCAGCCGCGCGCTGCGGGTCTTCAAACTCTATGGCGAGGACGCCATCGCCCGCGTGCGGGCCAATCCTTACCTGCTGGCCCGTGATATTCCCGGCATCGGGTTCAAGTCGGCCGATGCGGTCGGGGCCAAGCTGGGCTTCGGTCATGATTCGATCCTGCGCGCCCGCGGCGGCCTGCAACATGTGCTCGCGGCGGCGACTGGTGAGGGGCACACGGCGCTGCCGCGGTCGCTGTTGCTGTCACAGGCCGCCGAGTTGCTCGGGGTCAACGAGGACGTCGTGGACGGCGCGCTCGAGCGGGAGATGGCGGACGGGTCGCTCGAGGTTGAAGCGGTCGGCGACAAAACGATGGTTTTTCTTCCCGCCCTGCGTGCGGCCGAAATCACCATCGCCGAGACGTTGCGGCGGCTGGCCGGCCAGCCTCCTAGTTATCCTGCGATCGATTTCCCCAAGGCGCTCGATTGGGTGCAGGCCAAGACCGGCAAAACCCTCTCGCCCAGTCAGGTTGCCGCCTTGCAGCAGGTCCTCGGGTCGCGGGTCGTGGTCATCACCGGCGGCCCCGGGGTGGGGAAGACCACGCTGCTTGACAGCTTGCTGCGGATTCTCGCCGCCAAGCAGGTGAAGTTCCAATTGTGCGCGCCGACGGGGCGCGCGGCCAAGCGGATGGGTGAGTCCACCGGGACGCAGGCCCTGACCATTCACCGACTGCTCGAGTTTCTCCCCGCCGGCGGTTTCAAGCGCAACCGGGCGCACCCGCTGAAGACCGATCTCCTGGTCGTTGATGAGTTTTCCATGGTGGACGTTCCTCTCATGGCCTCGCTGTGCCGGGCGCTTCCCCCGGACGCTTCGCTGGTGCTGGTCGGCGACCCCGACCAATTGCCCAGCGTCGGCCCCGGCTCGATTCTGGCCGACGTCCTCGCCAGCGGGGCCGTGCCTGCTGTGCGGTTGACGGAAATTTTTCGCCAGGCCGAGGCCAGCCGCATCGTGCGCGCGGCCCACGAGGTGCGGCATGGCCGCGTGCCGGGTGAGGCGGCCGAGGCGGGTTCCGACTTCGCCTTTCTGCCGCGGGAGACCCCGGAGGAAATTTCCGCCCTCGTATTGCGGCTGGTCCGCGAAGAAATCCCGCGCCGCCTTGGGCTTGACCCGCTGCGCGATGTGCAGGTGCTGGTCCCCATGCACCGCGGGAGCCTCGGCATCCGCGAACTCAACGTCGTCCTCCAGTCCGCCCTCAACCCCCCGCATCCCGACCGCGCCGAAGTCGAGCGCTTCGGCACCAAGTTCCGTGTGGGTGACAAGGTGCTGCAGACTCGCAACAACTACGACAAAGAGGTTTTCAATGGTGACATCGGACGCATCGCGGCGATCGACATCGAGGGACGTGAGGCCGGCATCGATTTCGACAACCGTCGGGTCGTCTACGACTTCGGCGAACTCGACGAAGTCGAGCCGGCCTACGCCATCAGCATCCACAAAAGCCAGGGCTCCGAGTTCCCCGCCGTGGTCATCCCGCTGGCCATGCAGCATTTCCTCCTCCTCCAGCGCAACCTCCTCTACACCGGCATCACCCGCGGCAAAAAACTCGTCGTCATCGCCGGCCAACGCAAAGCCCTCGCCACCGCGGTGCGGCAGAACGACACGCGGCAGCGGATGGGTGGACTGCGCTGGCGGCTGACGGCAACCGTCCGCGGCCCTTCAAGCAAGCTGACTTTTCGAGATTCGGAAGATATACACTTTGAAGATGCAAACGATCATCGTTCGTGAACTGAAGGACCTTTGGGCCGAGATCAAGCGGCGCATCCGGGAGGGATGGGATTTCCTGGGCACCAACGGCGGCCGCTCTTCGTCGCGTGTGGTGCCAGCGGGTGCCCGCGTGGTCCTGCAATGGGACGACCATCTGAAGACAGCAGTCCGCAGTGCGGGGCGTCCGGCGGAGGACGTGGTCCGCGGGGATCGGGACGGTCGCTGGTGAACCGGGGATGCGCGCTCGCTGGATTGCTCTGCCAGCCGCTCAAGCGGGGAACGCGGTGCGATCCTCCGGTGCCTCGAGCACTCTCTCCAAAATGTCGATCGGATGCCCGTGCAGGCTCGTGCGGTCGATCAGGTGGAATCCGTGCGATTCGAACAAACCGGCGGCCGACTCGGTGAAAACGTAAAGCCGCTGCTCGCCGGCGGCCGCCGCAAGGTCCACCGCGCCTTGGACCAGCCGCGATCCAAATCCCCGCCCGCGCGCCGAAGGCGCCACGTAGAGACTGGCCAGCCACGGGTTGAGATCGGGCCGCGCGGCGCAGTCGTTGAAGATCACGCTGACCGATCCCGTGTAGACGCCGTCCCCACGCAAAACCAGAGTTGCCGGCAACGATCCATCGGCCCGGTGCGAACGCAACTCGGCCAGGGCCACCGCCTCGTCCCAGTCCGGATAAAGGTGCCCCCATGCCGCCGCGTGAACCCGCGCCATCTCCTCCGCCAACGGGGCGTCGGCGGAGAGAAAACCAACGGAGATTGCCGCCTCGGTAGCGGACTTGGGTTGTTGTTGGAAGAGCATGGATTGTGAGCAGGGGAACGAAATGGGATCGGGTTGTGTCTGTTCGCGCAGCGTATCACGTTCCACGCATGCGGGCCCATCCAATCGGGCGGATTGCCTCGCTGCCTGGCACTGCTTAAAATTCTCCCACGAGTGAAATCATTTTTGAGGTCCAGGAAGACGAGATGGATGGCGGCTTTGTCGCCACGGAACATCTCTGGTTTGGAGTTGGTCAAAGCCCTGCGCGTTTTTGGTGATGAACGCCTCCGGCAGGATGGCTCGCTTGTCCGCCTGACCACTGCGCTCGACGGCGGGTATCACGTCACGGCGCCCAACCGCGCCCCTCTTCGGCTTGGGACTTTCACGACCGCGGGTGGCCAGCCAAAGCGGTGAAAAATCACCGCAGTCCACAAGCGGGCTGCGCCCGCGGGGAAAACCGGTTGCCGCTTTGAAGGCCGCAACGGAGCTGCAGGCAGGTCTTCGCCCAGCACCACGATGTCGTGCATCTGGATCTCCGCATGCATTGCTTCAAAGGATCTGCGTGGTTGGCGCAAAGCCATCGGGAACGGCGCGTGCTGCGCTCATACTTTGCTTCTTCCAGAGCTTTTTCCTGCGCCTTGTGCTCGGCCCACTCCTCGGCCAACGGCTTTTCTCCCGGCTTGCGCTTGAAGATGCCGCGCAACCGCGCGATCGCGTGTCTCGTCACCGGCTTGAGCAGAGTGCCCTCGGGCCTGGCTTGGTCGGAATCTGTCTTGGGCCAAGGGCTCATGGAGACAGTCTGGCTTCTTGAAAAAGCAATTCAGCCGGGATGTTGACGCCTCATGGCTGGGGAAAGAGGGCAGGTCATCCGCCAATTGTCCGGGCGGCGCGGCGGGACGGAAGGAAATTGCGGGTCCCTTCGTCTGGTCTACAGTCAACTCATGAAAAAGCGCATTCTCTGTCTGGTGGCTGAGGGTTTCGAAGAGTTGGAGTTGGTTGCTCCGGTGGACCTCTTGCGGCGGGCCGGCGCGGAGGTCGTTCTGGCTTCGTTGGAGGCGGAACTCGAGGTCCCCGGCCGCAACGCGATGGTTTTGCGGGCCGACCAGCGCCTTGATGAGGTGGATCCGGCCGGATTTGATCTGCTCTTTGTCCCCGGGGGGCCGGCGGTGGCGCGGTTGCGGGCGGATGGGCGGGCCGCCGAGTTGGCGGCAAGATTGGCCGCCGCCGGCAAACCGGTGGCGGCGATTTGCGCGGCCCCCTTGGTGCTCAAGGACGCCGGGCTTCTCGAGGGACGGCGGTTCACCGCGCACTTTTCCGCCCTCGGCGAGCTCCCGGGGGCTCTCACGGGCGAGCGGGTGGTGGAGGATGGATTGATCCTCACTTCGCGTGGCGCGGGCACGGCGGTCGAGTTCGGGTTGGCCTTGGTTGACCATCTCTTCGGCGAAGCTGCCGAGGAGGAGATAGCACGGTCCATCATGGTCTGAAAGGGGGGTCGACTTTGCGCCGCAACGCGGCTTAGATGTGCGGGCGGAAAACAAACATCACCATGCTCAAACAATTTCAAACCTTGACCGTCTTTGCCGCCTTGGTCCTCTCCGGTTGTGCGGTCGCGCAGGACACCGATACCACAGTGACTCAACGCCTCGAGCAGGGCTTACGCGGCCAGGGCCAGCTTGTTTCGCCGAGCGAGACGAGTGACCAATTCGGGCCCGACTACCAGTGAGCGTGAAGGCCCCGGCGGAGCGCGCGCCGTCGAAAATCGCCATCCTCGATTTCGGTTCGCAATACACGCAGGTCATCGCCCGGCGGGTGCGTGAGTGCCATGTTTACTCGGAAATTCTGCCCTACACGGCGACCGCGGCGCAGATCAAACGAAGCGGGGCCCAGGGCGTCATCTTCTCCGGCGGCCCGGCCAGCGTCTACGCCAAGGGCGCGCCGCGGGCGGACCGCGGCATCTATAAACTCGGCCTGCCCATTCTCGGCATTTGCTATGGCATGCAGTTGCTGGCCCGCGACCTCGGCGGTGCGGTCGAGGCGTCCGGAGAGCGGGAATACGGACCGGGGCGGTTGACCGTCACGCGCAAGAACCGACTGTTTGCCGGCCTGCCCAAGTCGCTCGAAGTCTGGAACAGCCATGGCGACCGGGTGACCCGCCTGCCGGCGGGGTTTGTCGCGGTGGGCACGACGGAGAACTCCAAGTCGGCGGCGATCGCCGACGCGAAGCGCAACTTTTACGGACTGCAATTCCATCCGGAGGTTTCGCACACGCCCCGCGGCGGCGAGGTCATTGAGAATTTCGTCCTCGGCATCTGCGGTTGTCGGGCCGACTGGACCCCAGGGTCTTTCATCGAACGGGCCTGCGCCGAGATCCGGGCGCAGGTGGGCGACGACCGCGTGGTCCTCGGCCTCAGCGGCGGCGTGGATTCCTCCGTGGCCGCCGCCTTGCTCCACCGCGCGATTGGCCCGCAATTGACCTGCATCTTTGTCGACAACGGCCTGCTCCGCGCGGGCGAGCGGGCCTGGGTGCGGGAAATTTTCGGACAGCATTTCCACATGGACCTGCGGATCGTCGATGCCTCGGCCCGCTTTCTCGGGCGTCTGCGCGGTGTGACCGATCCGGAGCGGAAGCGAAAGATCATCGGCAACGAGTTTGTCGGCGTCTTCGAGCGGGCAGCCACCGCACTGGCCAAACGCCGACGGGGCGCGCCCTACCGTTTTCTGGCTCAGGGGACGCTTTATCCCGACGTGATCGAGAGTGTGCCGATCGCCGGCAACCCGGCCTCGATGATCAAGAGCCACCACAATGTCGGCGGCCTGCCCAAGCGGATGAAATTTCAGTTGGTCGAACCGCTGCGCCAGCTTTTCAAGGACGAGGTGCGCGAGGTCGGCATGCAGCTCGGATTGCCGCCTGAAATCGTCCATCGCCAGCCGTTTCCCGGCCCCGGCCTGGCCGTGCGCATCCTCGGCGAGGTCACGCGGGCGCGGGTTCGCGTCCTCCAGGCCGCCGACCAAATCGTGCAGGACGAAATGGTTTCCTCCGGCTGGTATGGCCGCGTGTGGCAATCCTTTGCCGTGCTGCTGCCCGTGCGCTCGGTCGGGGTCATGGGCGACGAAAGAACCTTCGAGAACACCGTGGCCCTTCGCGTGGTTGAAAGCCGTGACGGGATGACCGCGGACTGGGTGCGGCTGCCTTACGAATTGCTCGCCCGCTTGTCCGGCCGCATCATCAACGAAGTCCGCGGGGTCAACCGGGTTTGCTACGACATCTCGAGCAAGCCGCCGGCGACCATCGAATGGGAGTGATCCATGACGCGCGCCATCTACCCTGGAAGCTTTGATCCGGTCACGCTTGGCCACATTGATGTGATCGCGCGGGGATTGCGCTTGTTTGATGAAGTTATTGTCGCAGCAGCCCCGAGCGAGGGGAAAAATCCGCTGTTTTCCATCGATGAGCGCCTTGACTTGATCCGTGCGTCCCTGCCCGGCGAGCCGCGGCTCCAGATCAAGAAACTCGACGGTCTGCTCGTGGATTTCGTCGCCTCCGAGCAGGCCAGCGTCATCATCCGCGGGCTTCGCGCGATCTCGGATTTTGAATTCGAATTCCAGATGGCCCTGATGAACCGCCGGCTGGCCCCGGCCGTGGAAACCATTTTTCTCATGCCCAAGGAGGATTACAGCTACATCAGCAGCCGGATCGTCAAAGAAGTGGCCCGCCTCGGGGGCGATGTGTCGGGCGTGGTGCCGGCCCCCGTGCGGGAGGCGCTGGCGCGGAAGTTTGCCGGTGGGGGCGGCGCGGCATGATCGGGGTGCATCTCCGGCAGATTGCGCCCGAGGGACATCACCTCGAGGGTGAAGAGGCCGCGGATTTTCTCGATCTGGGTGAGATTGGCGCCAGGGCCACCGGCCCGGTGAGCTACGACCTCGAGGTGGGCCTGTCCGGAGGTGGCCTTTTCGCCACCGGCCGTGTGGCCGTGCCCGTGGAGATGACCTGCGTGGCTTGCTTGCGTCCGTTTGTCCTTGAGGTCGAGGTGGATCCCTTTGCCACCCAGGTCGAGTTGGAGGGCCAGGAACTGGTCGACCTCGGGCCTTCCGTCCGGGAGGACATCTTATTGGCTTTGCCAAACCATCCCCGTTGTGATTCCATTGCCGATCACTCTTGTCCCTACCAACATCCGGTCGAAACCGGCGGAGGCACGCCAGACTCCACCGAATCTGCCTGGGACGAGTTGAACAAGCTCAAACCCAAACGCTGATTTCCTATGCCAGTCCCTAAACGCAAAGTCTCGAAAATGCGCCTCCGCACCCGCAAGGCAGCCAACCGCTGGCGCGCCGGCGAGCTCGGCACCTGTGCCCAGTGCGGCGCCAAAGTGCCGTCCCACACCGCCTGCCCCGCCTGCGGCTACTACAAGGGACGCCAGATTCTCTCGGTCGGCGCCGCCTGAGGCCCCCTCCATCGCTCATGAGGGTCGCGCTCGATGCCATGGGCGGAGACCACGCCCCGCAGAATTGCGTGGCGGGTGCCGTCATGGCCGTTCAGGAGTTTCCGAAGCTGGAGAGACTCTTTCTCGTCGGCGACGAGACCCGCATTCGCGCCGAGCTGGACAAGCACAAGTGCGACGATCCGCGCATCGAGCTCGTTCACTCCACCCAAGTGGTGGAAATGAGCGAGAGCGCGGTCGAGGGAGTGCGCCGCAAAAAAGACTCCTCCATTTCCCGCGCGGTCGATTTGGTCAAACACCGCGAGGCCGACGCGGTGGTCAGTGCCGGCCACACCGGGGCGGCGGTGGCCGCCACGACGATCAAACTGCGGACCCTTGAAGGCGTGGATCGCCCCGGCATTGCCGCGCTTCTCCCGACCGAGACGAACCTTTGCGTCCTCATCGACGCCGGGGCCAACACCGACGCCCGGCCCGACCACATGCTCCAATACGCCATCATGGGCGCGGTCTTTTCCCGCCACGTGCTGGGCTACACGAACCCGGCCATCGGGCTCATGTCCATCGGCGGCGAAGACGCCAAGGGCAGCGAGTTCACCAAAGATATCTTCAAACTACTCCGGGCCAGCGGGCTCAATTTCCGCGGCAACATCGAGGGCCACGACCTTTTCCAGAATCCCGTCGAAGTGGTGCTTTGCGACGGCTTCACCGGCAACGTCGTCCTCAAGTCCTGCGAGGCGACGGCCGAGGCGGTGTTCCACTGGCTCAAACACGAACTCAAGCGCACTCCGCTCCGTCTGCTCGGGGCCTACCTCGCGCAGGGCGCGTTTCGCACCCTGAAAAAGCGAACCAACTACGAGGAATACGGCGGCAGCCCGCTGCTAGGAGTTGACGGCATCTGCATCATCGCCCACGGTTCGAGCAGCGCTCTGGCCATCAAGAATGCCATCCGCGTGGCCATGGAATCGATCGAGAGCAAAATCAACCCCCGGATTGTCGAGGAGATTGCCGCCTTTTACGCCCGCGAATGAACCCTGCCCCCACCGTCCGCTCCGTGGCCATCACCGGCACCGGCAAATATGTGCCCGAGCGGATTCTGACCAACGCGGACCTGCAGAAGCTGGTCGACACCAATGACCAGTGGATCACCGAGCGGACCGGAATCAAAGAGCGGCGCATTGCCGCGGATGACGAGGCCACGAGCGACCTGGCGGCCAAGGCCGGGCGCGAAGCGCTGGCGGCGGCGGGCGTGGAGGCGGCCGACCTGGACTTCATCATTGTCGCCACCTTCACCCCCGACATGTTTTTTCCCTCGACCGCCTGCCTCGTGCAGAAGGTGCTCGGGGCGACCAAGGCCACGTGTTTCGACGTTTCCGCCGCCTGCTCCGGTTTTCTCTACTGCCTGGATATCGCCCGCCAATTCATCGCGGCGGGGTCGGCGGAAAAAGTTCTGGTCATCGGGGCGGACAAAGTCAGCGGAGTGATCGATTGGACCGACCGCAACACCTGCGTGCTTTTCGGCGACGGCGCCGGCGCGGCCGTGCTCCAGCCGGCGATGGACGGCCGGGGGGGCGAGATTCTTTCCGTTTATTCCGGTAGCAACGGCGGCCTCGATGACATCCTCAACGTCCCGGCGGGCGGATCGCGTCTGCCCCTGACCGCGGAAAACGTGGACAGCAAGCTCAACACGATGAAGATGGCCGGCCGCGAAGTTTACCGCCATGCCGTGCATACCATGATTCTCGCGGCCCGGGAGGCCATTGCCCGGGCGGGCCTCACGGTGGATGACATTGCCTGCTTCATTCCCCACCAGGCCAATCTGCGGATCATCGAAACGATCGCCGACAAGCTCAAGGTGCCGATGGACCGCTTTTTCATCAACCTGACCCTCTACGGCAATACTTCGGCCGCGGCCGTGGCCATCGCGCTTGACGAGGCGAACCGCAGCGGGCGGATGAAGCGTGGTGACCATATTCTCATGGTGGTCTTCGGCGGTGGCCTGACCTGGGCTTCGAGCGTCGTCCGCTGGTAAGTCTTGTGCTGACCGACACCCACGCGCATCTGGATTTTCCGGATTTCGATGGCGAGATCGAGGCCGTCCTGCAGCGGGCCGAAGAGGCCGGGGTTCGCCGGGTCATCACGGTTGGAACCGACGCCACGAGCTGCCGTCAAGCGCTGGCCTTGGCGGAGAAATACGCGCAGGTGTTTGCCGTCGTGGGCTTGCACCCCTGCTCCGCGCAGGAACCGGGAGCGCTGGATTTTCTCGAGGAGCTGCCCGCCCTGGCCCGCCATCCCAAAGTCGTGGCCCTTGGCGAGACCGGCCTCGACTACCATCACTTGCCCGGGGCCGAGCTCTCGCCGGCCAAGGACGAGGCTGTCTTTGGGGCGCTGCTGGCCGGGACGGCGGAGGCGACTGAGGCGGCGATTGCCGATGGCGCAGCCAAGGCGGCCCAAGCCGAGGCATTCGTCGCGCAACTCGATCTCGCCGTCGAACTCGGCCTCAACGTGGTCGTGCACCAGCGCGAGTCCTGGGCCGACACGATCGAGTTGCTTCGTCCCTACACCGGGCGGCTGCGGGCGGTTTTCCACTGCTTCGGCGGGTCGCCGGACGATGCCGCGGAGCTTCGCGGACTCGGTCATCTTGTTTCCTTCACCGGCATTGTCACCTTCCGCAATGCCTCTCTGGTGCAGCAGACGGTCGCGGCCGTGCCGACGGATAGCTACATGGTTGAGACCGATTGCCCCTATCTCGCGCCGGTGCCGCACCGTGGCCGGAGATGCGAGCCGGCCTATGTGCGCTTGGTCGCGGAAAAGGTGGCGGAGCTGCGTGGAGAAACGCTTGAGCACGTGGCCGAGGCGACTGAGCGCACGGCGGAGAGTTTTTTCCGCTTCGCCTGACTCGGGTTCCGTGTCCGGAAAAAGCTGTGAAGAATCACAGCAGTCCAAAGTGAGCTGCGCCCGCGAAGAGTTCCGCTCGCAGCGCTTTGGGACTGCGGCAATTCCTTTGCCGCTTTGGGGCGGCTGCCGGTGCTATTTCGGCGCGCCGCTGCCGTTGCTGCGATGCAGGAGGGCGGCAAGGAAGGGCGCGGTGGGGCTACCCTCGACTTGGGCCACGTCCTCCGGCGTCCCGGCCGCCACGACCCAGCCACCCTCGGCCCCGGCTTCGGGGCCGATCTCCAGCACGTAGTCCGCCTCGGCGATCACGCTCAGGTTGTGCTCGATGACCACGACCGTGTGGCCCTCATCGGTCAGGCGGTGAAGAATGCCGATAAGCTGTTCGACGTCGGCCATGTGCAGGCCGATGGTTGGCTCCTCCAGTAGGTAGAAATTTCCCCGGCTGTCCTCTCGCAGCTTTCGCCCCTTGGTCGCGCCGGTGCGGGAGAGCTCGGTCACCAGCTTGATCCGTTGCGCTTCGCCGCCCGAGAGCGTGGGGCTGGGCTGGCCGAGCGTCAGGTAGCCGAGGCCGGTCTCGACCAGCAGGCGCAACGCATGACGGATTTTCGGATGGGCGGAAAAAAAATCCGCCGCCTCCGCGGCCGTCATGGCCATGACATCGGCGATGGTTTTTCCGTTGTAACTGATGTCCAGCGTCTGGCGGTTGTAGCGACTGCCCTCGCATTCGCTGCAAGGGAGCCAACTGGTCGGCAGGAAGCTCATCTCAAGCTTGATCGCGCCCTGGCCGAGGCAGGTCTCGCAGCGTCCGCCATCCGTGTTGAAGGAGAACCGGCTTCCCGTGTAACCGCGCATGCGGGAGGCCGGGAGGCCGGCGAAAAGTTGGCGGATCTCGTCGAAGACTTTGATGTAAGTGGCCGGGGTCGAGCGGGAGGTCTTGCCGATGGGCGATTGGTCCACCATGTGCACGGCCTGCAGGTGCTCGGCTCCGAGAAGTTTGTCGTAGGGCGGCGGGGCGGCGGCGCGGGTGGGCTTTCGTCCGCGCCGCACCGTGGAATTCTTCAGCGCAGGAATGAGGGTGCCCCGGAGCAGGGATGATTTGCCCGAGCCGGAGATGCCGCAGGCCACGGTGAGCCGGCCGAGCGGGATGCGCGCATCGATGTTCTTGAGATTGTGCAGGCGCGCGCCCTTCAGCTCGAGCCACCGCACATCGTCCCCGGCCAGGGGGCGTCGCGCGCCGCGGGACGGCCGGGCCGGCGGATTGGCCAGGCAGCGTCCGGTCACGGAAGTCTTGGAAGCGCGGATTTCGTCGAGGGTTCCCGTGGCGATGACTTCGCCGCCGCGGGAACCGGCGCCCGGACCCAGATCGATGATCCTCGTGGCCCGCCGCATGGTTTCCTCGTCGTGCTCGACCACGAGGAGGGAGTTGCCCTGGCGGACCAGTTCGTCGAGCGCATCGAGCAGATTGCGGTTGTCGCGTTCGTGCAGGCCGATGGTCGGTTCATCGAGGACGTAAAGCACGCCGCGCAGGTTCGATCCGAGTTGGGCGGCGAGGCGGATGCGCTGGGCCTCCCCGCCCGAGAGCGTGGTGGCCGGGCGGTCGAGCGTGAGGTAATCGAGACCCACACGCTGCATGAAGCCCAGCCGTTGCCGGATCTCCGGGAGGATATCGGCCGCCAGGGCATCCTCGTTCCCGCCGAAGGTCAATCCGTCGAGCAGTCGGGTGGCCTCGCGGGCGCTGGCGTTGGTGAAGTCGGCGATCGGATGGTTGTGGACGCGGACATTACGCGCCTCGTTGTTCAGGCGCACGCCCCGGCATTCCGGGCACGGGCGGGCCACGTCGTCGTCGCCTTCCTCGCGGGCCTGCTCCTCCTGCAGGTCGGCCTCAAGTTGGGTGCGGGCCTGGTCGGAGGTGAAAGCCCGGTCGTAGACCAGTCCGAAGCCGCGGCAGGTTTCGCACCAGCCGTGCGGCGAGTTGAACGAGAACATGCGGGGGTCGAGCGGCTCGAAAGCCCGGGCGCAACCCGGACAAGACATGTCCGTGCTGAGCAGTTCGCTCCGTCCGCCGCGGACCAGCCGGGCGGTGTTCTTGCCGATCTCGAGCGCGCGTCGGGCCAGTTCGAGCGCCGCATCGTCCGTGCCCTGGGTCAACTCACCGACGAGGACGTCAATCGAATGCTCGCGGTAACGCGAAAGCTCCGGGAACTGGTCGGCGTTGAGCAGGGTTCCGTCCACGAGGAGCTTGCTGAACCCCTGGCGCACGGCCCAGGCGGCGACATCCTTGTGGTAGCCCTTGCGCGACTTGACCAGCGGGGCGAAAACCTGCACCAGCCCGGCCTCCGAGTCGGCGCGGAGCCTGCCCGCGACCTCCGCGAGGGTTGTGGTTTGCACGGGGACCTGACAGGCCGGACAAAACTGCGTGCCGAGTTTGGCGTAGAGCAGGCGGAGAAAATGGTAGATTTCCGTGATGGTCGCGACCGTGGATTTTCCGCCGCCGCGCGAGATGCGCTGCTCGATGGCCACGGCCGGCGGCAAGCCGTCGATGTGATCCACATCGGGCTTCTCCATCTGCTCGACGAACTGCCGGGCGTAGGTCGACATGCAGTCGAGGAAACGTCGCTGGCCTTCGGCGAAGAGGATGTCGAAAGCGAGGGATGACTTGCCCGAGCCGCTGAGTCCCGTGACCACGACAAATTCATCGCGGGGAATCTCGAGCGAAATGTTTTTCAGGTTGTGCTCGCGTGCGCCGGTCACACGGATGAGCCGACGGTCCGCGCTCGCGGCGGGCGGGGGCGCTTCGGCCGCCAACAGCGCCGGCTCGGCCCGCTCCGGGTTGAGGGCCGCCCGCAGGAATGGGGCCGTGCGTGATTCCGCGCAGGCCGCCACCTCCTCGGGGGTGCCGGCGGCGACGACCCGCCCGCCTTCACCACCGGCCTCGGGGCCAAGATCGATCACATGGTCGGAGCACTTGATCACCTCCATGTTGTGCTCGATGACCACCAGAGTGTGCCCGGCTTCGACCAAGCGCTGGAAGACGCCAAGGAGCCGGGCGATGTCGTCGAAGTGCAGCCCCGTTGTGGGTTCGTCGAAGAGGAGCAGCGAGGCTTCGGCTTCCTGATCGGCCAGATGCGAAGCCAGTTTGAGCCGCTGGGACTCGCCGCCCGAGAGGAAGCTCGTCGGCTGGCCGAGTCGCAGATAGCCCAGGCCGACATCCTCGAGGGTTTGCAGGGGGCCGGTGATCTTTTCATGACGCGGAAACGTCCGGAAAAACTCGATCGCCCGCGTCACGGTCATTTCCAGAATGTCATGGACGGAGTAGCCGCCGAGTTCCACCCGCAGGACATGGGGCTGGAAGCGTTTGCCCCCGCAGGAGGAGCAGACCAGCGAGACGTCGCTGAGAAACTGCATCTCGATGCGCTCGTAACCGAGGCCGGCGCAGCGTTCGCAGCGGCCGCTGTTCGAGTTGAAGCTGAAGGCCGAGGGCCCGAGGCTGGCCGCCTTGGCCGCCGGGGTTTGGCCGAAAAGGTCGCGGATGTGATCCCACGCGCCGAGATAAACCACGGGAGTCGATCGTGAGGATTTCCCCGGGGGCGTCTGGTCAACCATGACCACCTCACCGATGTGCTCGATGCCGGTGAGCCGCCGCACTGTGCCCGCTTCTTCTTCCACGGGCTCACCGCGTTCGCGGAGCAGGTTGCGGTGCAGGAGGCCGTGGACCAAAGTGGATTTGCCGGAGCCCGAAACGCCCGTCACGCAGGTGAGGACACCGAGGGGAAAATCGGCGTCGATTTTGCGGATGTTGTGCAGCGAGGCCCCGCGGAGCCGGAGAAATTTGCGGGCTTTGCGCCGCTTGGCCGGGACCGGAATGCTTCGGCGTCCCAGCAGGTAATCGGCCGTGAGTGATCCTGCGACGTCGGCAATTTGGGCGGGCGGCCCGCTGAACATGAGCTCTCCGCCGGTTTCACCGCGGCCCGGTCCGATGTCGGTCAGCCAGTCCGCCGCCCGGATGACCGCTTCCTCGTGCTCGACGACCAGGAGAGTGTTCCCGTTGTCCCGCAGTCCGCGCATGATGCGCAGAAGTTGGCCGAGGTCGCGCGGATGGAGGCCGACGCTGGGTTCGTCCATGACGAAGAGCGTGTTGACCAGCGATGCGCCGAGGCAGGTGGTGAGATTGACCCGCTGGACTTCGCCGCCTGAAAGCGTGCGGGTCGCACGGTCGAGGGTGAGGTATCCGAGCCCGACTTCGGCTAGATAGGAAAGGCGTGACGTGACCTGCTCAAGCAGGAGCTGCGCGGTGTGGTCACCGGGCGCGACCGGAAGGCCGGCCAAAAACGGGCGCAGTCCGCTGATCGGGCGGGCGGCAATTTCCGGGAGGGTCAGAGACTCGCCATTCGCGCCGGGCAAACGGAAGTTGAGGGTTTCCGGTTGGAAGCGTCCGCCGTGGCAGGCCGGGCATTCATTGTAGCTGCGGTAGCGGCTGAGGAGCACGCGCACGTGCATCTTGTAAGTCTTGCTCTCGAGCCAGTCGAAGTAGCCCTGCACCCCATACCAGCGCTCGCTATCCCAAACTTCCTGCAAGGCTTCGCCGGGCTTGCGGTCGCCTTGGACGACCCAGTGGCGGTCGGCCTCCGGCAGTTGGTCGAAGGGGCAATGGACGTCGATCTGGCGGCGGCGCGCGTGGCGAACGAGGTCGGCCTGACACTCCTGCGCCATCCCGCTTTGAAAAGGACGGACCACGCCCTCCGCCAGCGTGCGGCTGTGGTCCGGCAGGATGCGCTGCCAGTCGAGCCCGATGACGCGCCCGAAACCGCGGCACTCGGGGCAGGCCCCGAGAGGGTGATTGAAGCTGAACAACCCCGGGGTGGGCGGACGGATGTCATGGTCGCACCACGCGCAGTGCCAGCCGGAGGAAAAAGGATGAACTTCGCCGGAGTCCGCATCGATCAGGAGAATGCGGCCTTTGCCGAGGCGCAGCGCGGCCTCGATGGCTTCGGTCAGCCTCGCCGCGTCGGCCGTAGCCACGCGGTCCTGCAGGACCTGGACAACGGGCGGAAGTTGCTTTCTGTCCGGCGGGGCGTCAGCCCGCTCGATTTTCCCGTCGAGCCAGACGCGCAGGTAGCCCTGTTGTTGCAGAAACTCGAAAAACTGCGCCGGGCTGCGCTTCTCCTCATCACCGGTGCCGACCGGAAAGGTCACGAGCAGCGTGCGTCCCGGATAGCGGGTGATGGTTTCCTGCACGATGCTGCGCGCGGTCTCCGGGCGGATGGGGCGGTCGCACGACGGGCAGGCGGCGATGGCGAGGCGGGGCAGAAGCAATTTGAGGTAGTCGTTGATCTCGGTGATCGTGCCGACGGTCGAACGGCTGGTCTTGACGTGGTTCGATTGCTCGATGGCGATGGCCGGAGGAATCCCCTCGATCGAGTCCACCCGGGGTTTGTCCATCCGGTCGAAGAACTGGCGGGTGTAAGGCGAGAAGGTCTCGATATAGCGTCGCTGGCCCTCGGCGTAGATCGTGTCGAAGGCGAGTGAGGATTTGCCCGAGCCGCTGGGGCCGGTGATGACATGGAGCAGTCCGCGGGGCAGCGCGAGGTCGATGCCTTTGAGGTTGTGCTGGCGCGCACCGCGAACGAGCAGCATCGCGGGGCCCGGGGGGCTGGCGGAATTCTTGCGGGATGGCATGGACCTTGGCGCCGCCGGGATCCTTCCGCGGCGACCGCGTAGAATACGTCAAGGTGCGCGTCAGGCAACGCGGCAAATGCCCCAACCGCAGGATTTTTTCCCGCGAGCGCTGATCAGCCGATCAAGTGAAGCTGTCATTGCGCAGTTCCTCGGTGCGGAGGAGAACGCGTTGGCGCATGATCTTGCCCGGCTTGAACTTCACCGTGGCCCGCGAGGGGATGATGACATCATCCGCCGGCTTGTTCGGATTGCGGCCGATGCGCGCCTTGGTCAACCGGACCTCGAACACCCCAAAGTTTCTCAACTCCACATTTTTGCCTTCGGCCAGGCTCTCGGTGATGTGCTCGAGAGTTTTCTGGATGACATCAAAGGTCTGCTTTTGGGTAATGCCAACATCCTCGGAGATGCTTACGACCATGTCTCGTTTGGTAAGATTAGGCATGTTGGTGGGATTTGCTCGATCGATTCAATTTTGCCGAATCAAAAGGCATGCGGCAAGTAAGAAAGAATAGCCAAGGCCTGAATTAAGATGACGGGCCTTGTTTTGGGCTTCATGTGGTGCGCTGGCGCAGGCAGGATTTTCTCCCCACTCATGAATCTATCCCCCGATCGCAAACTTTCAGGCCTGCTCGCGCCACTTTTCGCCCTCCGAACCGAAAACGACCTCGGCATCGGTGACACCGACTCGCTCAAGGAATTGGTGGACTGGGCGTCGGCCCATGGTTTCGGGCTCGTCCAGGTGCTGCCGATCAACGAGGCAGGAGGCGACAACAGTCCCTACAACATCATCAGTTCGCTGGCCCTCGACCCGACGACCATCGCGACCAACCCGAGGGCCATGAAGGACCTGACGGACTCCGATTTCCGGAAAATTTGCGCCCGTCACGACGTCTCAGCGCTCCGCTCCGGCAAGGTGAATTACCGCGGGGTGCGGGCACTCAAACGGGATCTGCTTGAAGCGGCATGGAAAAGGTTCAAGGCCAAGTGCCTCAAAGAAAAGACGCGCCGGGCCAAGGAGTTTTCGGTCTGGACCAAGGAGAACGCCTCATGGCTCGAGCCCTACACCCTTTTCCGCGCGCTGGTCCGCTCGCACGGGGAGGATGAAAACACGGACCTCTGGCCGAAAAAACAGCGCACCTTGCCTGCTGCGAAAAAGTGGCTGGCCGGGGCCTCGCCGTCCGACAAACGTGCGATGCGCGAATGGCAAAAATTTTACGCCTACGTGCAGTGGGTGGCCTACAGCCAGTGGTCCGCCCTCAAGTCCTACGGCGATGAGCGCGGCGTGGCCCTCGTCGGGGACGTGCCGGTCGGGGTCAGTGTCTTCAGCGCGGATGTCTTTGCCCAGCCGGAGATTTTCGATCTCTCACGGTCAGCCGGTGCGCCGCCCGAGAAAGTCTTTGCCGCCGATCCGTTCACGGCAAAGTGGGGACAGAATTGGGGCTTTCCGCTTTACCACTGGGAGGAGATGGCCAAGGACAACTATGCTTGGTGGCGCCAGCGTCTGCGCACAACGATGGAAATTTTCCATTTTCTTCGCGTCGACCACGCCTTGGGATTTTTCCGCATCTACAGCTTTCCCTGGCGGCCGGAGCGCAACGCGGAATTTCTCCCGCTCAGCGAGGAGGAAGCCAAGGCCCGCACCGGCGGCGAGTTGCCGCGCTTCGTGCCGTGCGATGACACCACCTCGGAGGGCATGGAGACGAACCGCGGGCAGGGCGATCGTTTGTTCCGCATGATCGTCGAGGAGACGGGCCAGCACCGGCTCATCGCCGAAGACCTTGGCGAGATGTCGCCCTATGTCCGCCCCGTGCTCCAGGCCCAGCAGATTCCGGGGTTCAAGATTCCGATGTGGGAGCGCACGCACGACAACTGGCTCACGCCCGGGGCGGACTACGAGCGGCTCTCGCTGGCCACGTATGCCACGCATGACCATCCGACCCTGCGGGTTTACTGGGACGGATGGTATGCCGACACGCAGTCAAGCGATCCGCACAAGGCGTGGACGGCGGGGCGGCAAATGGAGGAGATGGCCCGCTTCGCCGGACTGCCGCTGGCCGGACCGGCGCCATGGAGCGACGAGATCCACGAGGGCCTGCTGCGCGGGCTCTTCGCCAGCAATTCCTGGCTGGTCGTCAACATGATCACCGATTTGTTCGGCACGGCCGAACGCTTCAATGTTCCCGGCGCGATCGGCGATGAAAATTGGTCCGAACGTTTTCCCGTGCCGATCAGCGAATGGGATCGCCACTGGCCGGAGAAACTCGGCCGCATTCGCACGATGATGCGCGAGACCGGGCGGCTAGGGGCGTAGCTGGTGAGGGGAGTGGCACGGGCATCGCTGCCCGTGGTAACTTGGCCGAGATGGGCAAGATGCGCATGCCACGTTGCAGAGTGGCGTAAGCACGTTTCTGGCTAAAACGTCATCCCGGCCTGCATGCCGAGGACCAGCGCGTTGGGAATGGCGCCGGTGCCGCCGGGTTGGACGATGTATTGCACGTTCGGCTGGACGTAGAGCCAGCTGTTGAGTTGCACGCGGTGGCCCCATTCCAAGGCGAGTTCGTAGCTTGCGGCGTTGCCCCGGTAGGCGAGGCCTGCGTCGCTGTAGTCATCGCTGAAGCTGCCGTAGACGAGGCCGAACATGGTGATGTCGTTGTCGCGCTGCGGCACGAGGCCCTGATAGACGACGCCCGCGTTCCATTGGAACGGGATCTTCGAGATGTTCTCCTGCGGCGAGTAGACGAAGGCGGTCCAGAGAGTCAGCCCCTGCGCGCTGCCGGGTGACTCTTGGTAAACCATCTGGTCGGCGTGCCAGTAAAATCCGTAGGTGTTCGGCGCGGTTTCCGTCGTCCCGAACTGCGGGTATTGCCAGGTGGAAAAATAGCCGCCGACCCAATAGTGCCCGGGCAGTCCGCGGGGCGTGTCTTTGGCCGAGAGCGCGCGCTTGCACAGCTCCGGGGTCCATCCGACCTGGCCGAGAAACATCACGCCGTCGGTCGGTTCGAAACCCATGTTCACGCCGTTGAGGCTGCGTGAAAAGGTGCGGGCCGAGACTTGGTAGAGGCCGGCCATGAGGTGCGTCTCCGGCGTGGGTTCCACGCGCAGACGGCCGGCCCAACTCGCCCACGGATAGGCCGAGAACGAGGCGTTGACCGGAAGGGCCTGCGGGTTCCCGTCGATGCCGTTGTTCATGTAGAGCCAGTAGAGCGGGGAACTGGCGAAGTCGTCGCCGGAGGAAAACCAGCCGGCCTTGAGCTCGGCCTTGTCGTCCCAGAACTTCTGGGCGAGGAACATCGTGGTCAGGATGATCGTTTGCCCGCCGTAGATCTGCTGGACGGTGAATTGGTTGCCGATGAAATCCTGCGAGAGGCTGTCGCCGTCACGCTGGGTCGCGGCGATGGTGAACGCCCCGCCCTTCCAGCCCAGGCTCTTCTCAAGGTCGAGACTCACGCCGAACGCGATATTGTCCGTGTAGGTGAAGCCCGGCTGCATGCCGCCGACCGGATTGCCGGCGAGGTCGGTCGTGTAGGTGACGGAAAACTCCACGCCCTCCTCTTGGTCCAGCCAGTTGCGCACGCCCCACCAGTCGCCGCTGGCCGAGTCGGCCCTCCACCATTCGTCGGACCCGATGAAATTGCTCGGATGGGGATTGTAGTAATCCCAAAAGCGGTTGATTTCGGAGTGCGCGTGGCTCAAGGCCAGAAACCCGACGGCCATGCTCAAGGCGGTTTTCATGGGGGGAGGCTTGCAACCTAGCCACCCGCGCCGAACGCTGGCAAGCGCAAGGACGGGTCAGCCCTTGACCACGAAGTTGACCAGCTTGCCGGCCACGGCGACGACCTTGACCACATCCTTGCCGGCGAGCAGCGCGCTGAATCCATCATGGCCGCGGGCAGCAGTCTCGAGTTGCTCGCGCGTGGCATCCTTCGGCACGACCAACTTCTCGCGCACCTTGCCATTGATTTGCAGAACGATCTCGACCTCGTTTTCGATGAGCAGCGTTTCGTCGTGAACGGGCCAGGCCTGCGCATGGGCGCTGCCGGTGAATCCGGCGAACTGGGCACCCAGTCGCTCCCAGAGTTCCTCGGCAATGTGCGGAGCAAACGGGCTGAGAAGAATCAGCAGCGCGCGGACGGCCGAGACCGGACGTTTTTCCGCGGCGGTCAGTTCGTTGACGCAAACCATCATTTGCGCGATCGCCGTGTTGAAGGACAACGTGCCTAGGTCCGTGGTGACTTTCTTGATCGTCGCGTGCAGGACGCGAAGTTGGGCGGGGGTGGGCTCGATGTCCGCCACGGCGCCCGACAGCTGCCATTGGCCCTCCTGATCCTCGTGCAGTGCAAGCCGCCAGACGCGGGCGAGAAAACGGTAGACGCCCTCGACGCCTTTCATGCTCCAGGGCTTCATCTGCTCGAGCGGACCCATAAACATCTCGTAAAGACGGAAGGCATCCGCGCCGTATTCGTTGATCACTTCATCCGGATTGATCACGTTGCCCCGGCTCTTGGACATTTTTTGTCCGTCGTTTCCGAGGATCATTCCCTGATTAACCAGCCGCTGGAACGGCTCCGGCGTGGGCAGGTGGCCGAGGTCGTGTAGGACCATATGCCAGAATCGCGCATAGAGCAGGTGCAGCACAGCGTGCTCCGTGCCCCCGACGTAGAGATCAACTCCGCCGGGCTTGGTCCGTCCGTCGCCCAGCCAATAGGCCGCGGCTTCCTCGCCGACAAAGCGCTGCTCGTTGCGCGGGTCGCAGAAGCGGAGGTAATACCAGCACGAACCGGCCCACTGCGGCATGGTGTTCAACTCACGCCTCGCCGTGTCGGAGTAGCGCACCCAGTCCACCGCCTTGGCCAGCGGAGGTTCGGCCGTTCCGGTCGGCTTGAAATCTTCCAACTCCGGCAGACGCACGGGGAGTTCATCTTCACCGACTCCGCGGTGACGCCCATCCTCCCAAACAACCGGAAACGGCTCGCCCCAGTAGCGCTGCCGGGAGAAGAGCCAGTCACGCAGTTTGAATTGCACGGCAGCGCGGCCCAGTCCCCGCTTTTGCAGTAAGGCCGTGATGGTCCTTTTGGCCTCCGCCGTGGAGAGCCCGTCCAGCGGCCCCGAGTTCACCGCGATGCCCTCGCCGGCGAAGCAGTGGGCTGGTGTGCGCACGCAGGCTGTCTGGCCAGGGGGCACGGCCGCCTCGGCCGTGTATGCCCGGATCGTGTCGAGTCTTGCATTTTCCGGATTGCGCCCGATGTAGCGGATAAGCTTGTGCCAATGCCCCTCGTCGCGCACGAGGCGGTCATGATACTCATCCTGCCAGACGGCGCCTGTCGCGCCGCGCACTTCATTGATTTTGTGCGCGGTGAAACTCTTCCACGAGTGGATGACTCTGGTTAGCTCTTCGCCCTCCCCCAAGCGGAAGAGGACGTGCACGTGGTTGGGCATGACCACGAACGAGACGAGCTCATACCGCTGGCCGTCGAAATGGCGGAAGGCATCTTCGACTATGCCTGCCAGGCGTGGATCGCGCAGGATGCATTCGCCGCGGCCGGCGTCGAGCTCCTCCTCGATGCGGTCGGAGAACAGACGGTGGTATTCGGAGAGATCGGCGTCGCTCAGCGGCTGTTGGCGGGCGGCCCGCCATGTTTCGGCTTGGCGCTGCCAGTCGTGCATGAGTTCGGCGGGCAGGCTGTCGGCCAGGCGCCAGGTGACGAAGTAGTATTTGGTTTCCTGCTGCCAATGGGGGAGGTTGCGCTTGTGGATGTCGATGTCCTCGAGGGGGGAGAAGTATGGAGATTTTGTCGTGACGGGCGGGACGCCCGTGCCCCCTGGTTGCGGCTTCTCCGGGCGCACCACCTCAAGAATCGGCAAAGAAAACTTCGTCGCGAACGCATGGTCGCGCTCGTCGTGGGCCGGGACGGCCATGATCGCGCCGGTGCCATAGCCGGTGAGCACGTAGTCGGCGATCCACACCGGGATGCGCGCTTCATTGACCGGATTGACGGCGAAGGCGCCGGTGAAGACGCCGGTTTTTTCGCGCGAGGCGTCCTGGCGGTCGCGCTCGGATTTGGAGCCGACGGCTTTGGTGTATTCGTCCACGGCGGGGCGCTGCTCCGCTGTTGTGATTTGCGCGACGAGCGGATGCTCGGGCGCGAGGACCATGTAGGTCGCACCGAACAGGGTGTCGGGGCGGGTCGTGTAAACGGTGACCTTCTCGTCTCCGCCGTCGAGGGCGAAATCCACGAACGCCCCCTCGGAACGTCCGATCCAATTTTTCTGCAGCAGCTTGATCGAGTCCGGCCAGTCGAGCGTGTCGAGACCGGCCAGCAGTCGGTCGCCGAACGCGGTGATGCGCAGCATCCATTGGCGCATCGGGCGGCGCTCGACCGGAAACCCGCCGACCTCGCTCTTGCCGTCGACCACTTCCTCATTGGCCAGCACGGTGCCGAGTTCCGGACACCAGTTGACCGGCATCTCGGCGACGTAGGCGAGGCGCACGTTGTCCGGATCGTCTCCGGTGTAAGTCGTGATGGGCTCGGCGCGGTTGGTCGTCGGATTGAACCATGAGTGGTAAATCTGTAAAAAGATCCATTGCGTCCAGCGCACGTAATCCGGCGTCGTGGTGTTGACTTCCCGCGACCAGTCGTAGCTGAAGCCGATGCGCTGGAGCTGCGCCTTGAATTTTCCGATGTTCCGCGCGGTCGTGACGGCCGGATGCTGACCGGTCTTGACCGCGTATTGTTCGGCCGGGAGGCCGAAAGCATCCCAGCCCATCGGATGGAGCACGTTGAAGCCGCGCATGCGGTGGTGGCGGGCCAGAATGTCGGTCGCGGTGTAGCCCTCCGGATGCCCGACGTGCAAGCCCTCGCCGCTGGGGTAGGGGAACATGTCGAGGACGTAGTATTTCGGTTTGGATCCGTCGAAGTCCGGTTCGCCAGGGTTGGGCGTGCGGTAGGCGGAGGTTTCTTCCCAGCGGCTTTGCCACTTCGGTTCGAAGTCGGGGAAGGGATACTGCTTGCGTTGGCTGGACATGATTCTTGCCGCCGGGCGGGCGGGCTGTGCATTTTGCCGGGAATGATGGACGTGTCAAAGCAACGCCTGCTCCTCGCCACGCGGAATGCGCACAAAACGCGCGAGGTGCGGGAGATTCTGGGGGAGGGTTTTCTCGTCGAAGACTTGGACGCGGTCGTGGGTTTTCCCGAGGTCGAGGAGACCGGCGCAACCTTTGAGGCGAACGCCCGGTTGAAGGCGCTGTCGGCGTCCGCCCTCTACGATGGCTGGGTCGTGGCCGACGACTCCGGCCTGGAGGTGGATGCACTCGGAGGCGATCCGGGGGTGCGCTCGGCGCGTTTCGCCGGGGAGACGGCGACGATGGAGGACAACCGGGCGTTGCTTCTCGAGCGCCTGCAGCGGGCGGATGGCCCTGCGCGGCGGGGGCGTTTTCAGTGCGTGCTCGCTCTGGCGCGGAGCGGTGAGGTCGTGCGGACTTTTTCCGGAGCAGTCGAGGGTTTCATCGCGCTGTCCGCGCGCGGGACCCGGGGCTTCGGCTACGACCCGCTTTTCATCCCCGAGGGTGGGATGCTCACTTTTGCCGAGATTTCAGCGGAGGAAAAACACGCACTCAGCCACCGTGGGCGGGCGCTCGCGGCTTTGGCGCGATTCCTTTGTCCGGCCTAGCGCTTGGCCAGACCTGGATCGGTGCCCTGGCTCGCCGTGCCCTGATTTTTGGCCAGTTCGCGGGCCGCGATTTCCGGCGCGTGGAGGCCGGGGACGTTCCAGCGGCTGACGATGATGCGGTCCACGCTCCAAGGAGTGGTGGGATAGTCGGTGCGCGGCAGGTGCCCGCCCATGCCCCAGGTGCCAAGAACCAATTTGCGCTGGTCCGGACCATACCAAACGGTGGTCTCACTCGGGGAGGCGAAGGTCGCTTCGCCCGGCGTCGGCGCCTTGTAGGGGATGGGTTTGTAGGAGTAAAACGGCCCGTATTGCTCGCGGCGGTTTTCGGGGGTGGCGCAGGCGGTCAGACCAGCACAGGCGACAAGCAAGAGGGGGGTAAACCGCATACTCTTCTTCATACCCCGGGCAGCGGTCGGATGGCAGCAAAAATTCCTCAATCCCGCCGGGAAAATCCGAGGGACATCAAGGCCACGAGCCGGGTCGAGGCGGCTTCCAACTCGGCGATGAGAGACTGGACCTGGCCGCGGAAGAAGGCATAGGCCGCCATACAGGGAATGCCAATGACCAGTCCCGCCGCCGTGGTGATCAGCGCCTCGGCCACGCCCTCGGCCAGCATCATGGGGCGCGAGGACACGATGTCCGTGGCCACGACACTGAAGGACTTGATCATGCCCAGGACGGTGCCGAGCAGCCCGAGCATGGGCGAAATTGTTCCGATGTCGGCCAAATAGGTGATGCGTTGGTTAAGCACGGCAGCTTGGCGAGTGCCCTCGGTCTCGGCGATTTCGCGCGCCTCGGCAAAGGTCGCCTCCGGATGCTGGGTCACGAAGTCGAGCGTGCGCTGCATGATCTGGGCCACCGCCTCGCGGTGGCGGTTGGAGATGGCGAGCAGTCCGAGGTAATCGCCTTTGCGCAGCAGGGCGTCGGCCGTCACCATGTAGCGCTTGGTCACGACGGCCCCGCGGCGCAGGGTGAAGAGGTAGATGATGACCAGCGCAACGGCCGCAACGGAAAGGATGCCGAGCGGAATCATGACGGGTCCGCCGGAAACCAGGACCTGCCAGAGGCTGGCCTCGGGCTGGACCGGGGCCGCCTGGGCGCTGGCCGCAGCGGTGGTCCCGAGAAGGACGGCGGTCACGGCAAGGTTTTTCACGGAGGCAAGATTACCAGCGGTCCGGCCCGATGCAAGAGTGGCAGGCGGCGGCGGGGAGGATATAGTGTCTGCCGTGTCCACCGCCCGCCCGCCCGACCTGCGTTCGCGCCTGCACGAGGTGCCGCACCAGCCCGGCGTCTATCTCATGCGCGACCGGCTCAACCGCGTGATTTACGTGGGCAAGGCCCGCGATCTGCGCAAGCGCCTGGCCCAGTATTTCACCCCGGCCCGTTCGCGTCTGGCCGATCTCAAGACGCGCGCGCTGCTCGATTCGGTCTGGGACTTCACCCTCCACGTGGTGCGGTCCGATGCCGAAGCCGTGCTGCTCGAAGGGCGGCTGATCAAGGAATTCCGCCCGAAATACAACATCTCGTTCCGCGACGATAAAAATTTCCTCCAACTCAAGGTCAACCTCGACGATCCGTTTCCGCGCTTCACTCTCGTGCGGTTGAAGAAAGACGACGGCGCGCGCTACTACGGGCCGTATGCCCATGCGGGGGCGCTGCGGTCCACCCTTGAAGTGCTGAAACGCCGCTTCGGCCTGCGTTCCTGCCGTCCGCGCATTCCCGGCGAGAAAGACTACCGTCATTGTCACGACGACATCATCAAGAAGTGCTCGGCGCCGTGCGTGGCCAAGATCAGCGAGGCGGAATACCGCGAGCGAGTGATGCAGGCTTGCGCCTTTCTCGAGGGGCGTAGCAAGGAGATTCCGGCCGAGTTGGAAGCGGAGATGCGGGCGGCGGCGGAGAAGCATGATTTCGAGAAAGCCGCGGCGCTGCGTGACCTGATCACCGCGCTGCAGCGCACGGCCAGCCCTTCGCGCCGCTTTCTCCGCGGCGACGCGCTGCCCTCGGCCAAGGATCCCGCCGGCGACCTCGCGGGCCTCGGTGAGGCGCTGGGCCTTCCGGGTCCGCCGACCATCATGGAGTGCTTCGACATCTCCAACATCACCACGACCCACGTGGTTGCCTCGATGGTCCGCTTCAAAGACGGAGCGCCCGAGCGGGCTAGCTACCGGCGTTACCGCATCCGGACGGTCAAGGGCCAGGACGATTTCGCCAGCATGGCCGAGGTCGTGCGGCGTCGTTACTCGCACTTGTTGGCGGCAGCCCGCGAGGCGCATCCGGATGTGGCCGACTTCTCGCAGGAGGAAGCGGGCGAGGCGATGGCGCGCCTCGGGCTGGGCGGTGCGGCGCGGTGGCCGGATCTCGTCATCGTCGACGGCGGGCGCGGTCAACTTTCGAGCGCGTGCACCGAGCTGGCCCGCTTGGGTTTGCGGGGTCAGCCCGTCATCGGCTTGGCCAAGGAGCGGGAAGAAATTTTTTTCCCGGGGCGTCCGCAACCGCTGGTTCTGCCGCGCGAAAGCGGGGCCCTGCACTTGCTCCAGCGCATCCGTGACGAGGCGCACCGTGTGGCCAATGGATACCACCAACTCTTGATGAAGCGCCGTGTTTCCGAGAGCCGGTTGGATGATATTGAGGGGGTGAGCAAGTCGCGGAAGCAGGCGCTGCTGCGCGAGTTCGGCTCGGTCGCGCGGTTGCGGCGGGCGCCTGTGGAGAACATCGCCGCCGTCCCGGGGATCGGGCCGAGGCTGGCTGCGCAGGTCAAGGCCGGTCTCGGAGGATAAAGGCGAAACGGTTGCACCGGGGGCGCGTTTGGCCTTAGGTAGTGCCCCGTGCTGCAACACTACCTCAACGCCGCCCAAGGTTATTTCGAGCTGGGTATGACGGATGAGGCCCTCGCCGAATTGGGCCGGGTGCCCGAGGCGGAGCGTGCCCATGCCGACGTCGAGCAGTTGCGTGTTTACATCCTCATGCGGGCCCGTCGCTGGGACGAGGCCTTGGCGGCCTGCTCCTCGCTGCGGGAGAGTCACCCCGAGCTGAGCCTCGGGTTCATCCATGGGGCCTTCTGTTTGCACGAATTGGGGCGCACGGCCGAGGCCATGCAGATGCTCCTGGCCGGCCCGGCCTCGCTGCTGCGCGAGCCCGTCTATTTTTATAACCTCGGCTGCTACCACGCCGTCCTCGGCAACCCCGAGGAGGCGCAGAACTGCCTGCAGATGAGCTTCAACATGGATGACAAATTCCGGGAGATCGCGCGCTACGATCCGGACCTTGAAGGTGTGATCGGAAAAATCTGATGTTCCGGATTGACGAGGCCGCGCTGGCGCGGGTGCGCGCGGCTTTTGCGGAAAACTTTGCCCTCGGCGAGGAACTCGGGGCGGAGGTGTGCATCTGGCAGGATGGCGTCGAGGTTCTCCGTCTGGTCGGCGGTTGGCGCGACGCGGCCAAAACCGTGCCATGGGACGAGCAGACGCTGGTCCTGGTGTGGTCCGCCACCAAGGGCCCGGCTGCAGCTTGTGCCCTGCACGCCTTGGCCGTCAGGGGCTTCACGCTCGACCAGCCCGTGGTTTCCGTCTGGCCGGAGTTCAGCGCCGCGGGCAAGGCGAACGTCACGCTGGGTCAGTTGTTTTCCCACCGCGCCGGGCTCGCCGTGCTCGAGCAGGAGGGGCTCGATGTTTTCGATCTCACCGGAGTTGCCGCTGCTCTGGCCGCGCAGGCTCCGCATTGGCCGCCGGGCACGGCCCACGGCTACGCGCCTCGCACCGCGGGCTTTTGGTTGGATGCGTTGGTGCGTCGGGTGGCGGGGGTTTCACTCGGGACTTATTGGCGCGACGTTTTTGGCGAGCCGCTCGATTTGAATTTTTGGATCGGACTGCCGGACGAAGAACATCATCGCGTCGCAACCATGCAGGCGGCGCGGGTGCAGGATCTCAAGCAACCAGGGCCTTTCGAGTTTGCCATGGCTGATCCGGCGAGCCTGACCGCGCGGTCCTTTGCGCTGCCCACCGGACTCGGCGGCGCCTCCTCGACTAACCGTCCGGAGGTCTGGCGCGCGGAAAACCCGTCCTTCGGTGGTGTGGGTGATGCCCGCGCCCTCGCCCGCTTCTATGACCGCCTCGGGGCGGGGAATTTTTTCACCGGGCCCTGGCGCGAGGCTCTGACCACGCGGCTGAGCGACGGGTTCGATCTGGTTCTGCTTCACCCGACGGCATTTTCCGCGGGCTTCAAGATGGATCCGCTCGCGCCCGATGGATCGAAGCTGCGGGCCAGAATGGGTCCGTCGATCAACACCTTTGGTCATCCCGGTGCCGGAGGCAGCCTCGGCTTTGCCGACCCGGAGAATCGCATCGGTTTCGGCTATGTGATGAACCGCATGGAGAATGGCGTCCTGCGCGAGTCGCGACCGGCCCGTTTGGTCCGCGCGCTTTATGGAGTCGAGGCTTGAACGGTGAGGGCGGAGAGTTTTCTTGCATGATCGCGAAGACCGAAAACTTCAGCGTCACAACCCGGGGGCGGGGGAGTTATGAAATCAGCGACGAGGTCGCGGGCGTCGTGACGCGGTCCGGATTGCGCGAGGGATTGGTCACGGTCTTTGTGCGCCATACGAGCGCGAGCTTGGTCATTTTTGAAAACGCCGATCCTTCGGCGCGGGAGGATTTGCACGAGTTTCTCGATCGCGTGGCGCCTGATGGCGAGGACTGGCATGTCCACACCCTGGAGGGGCCGGACGATACAGCCAGCCACCTGCGCATGGCCGTGACCCGCACGAGTGAGGTGATCCCGGTAGCCAACGGGCGGATGGTTCTCGGCACTTGGCAGGGGATTTTTCTGCTCGAACATCGCCATGCCGCGCATCGGCGCGAGATTGCCGTGTCGGTGCTCGGGGTTTGAGCCGGTTGCCGCGTCGGCTAGGCTGGAGCGATGTCCAACTTTGCCCAAGTGATCCTCGACCGCTCGACCGGCAAGGTTTTGGACTACGAGATTCCGGTGTTGTGGCGTGGTCAGGTCGGGGCGGGCTCGCGCGTGCGGGTGCCGCTGCGTAATCGTCAGATGCTGGCTACGGTGGTGTCCGTCTCGGAAACCACCGGAGCCAAGGGAGTGCGCCTGCTGGCTGCCGTGCTCGATCAGCGTCCGCAAATGACTGCGGTGCTGATGCGTTTGGCCAAATGGATGGCGGAGTATTATGCGTGCGACGAGCAGGACGCGCTGCGCTGCATCCTGCCGCGGGCGGTCCGCGAGGCCGGCCACGCGCCGTTGCAGCGCCGGTTTACCGAGCTGGCCCGGGAAATCAGTGCGGAGGAAATCGAGGCGCTCCGCCGGCGGGCGCCGCGCCAGGCGGCGGCGGTTGAGTTGTTGCAATCCGCCGCCGAGCCCGTGGCCGTGGCCCGGCTGGGCGCGGAGGCGGGCGCCACCGCCGCCACGCTCAAGACCCTCGAGAGCCGGGGGTTGGTCACGATCACGAGCGAGGCCGTGCGTCGGGCGCCGCGGGGGGCGCAGGAATTCATCGCCTCCACGCCGCCGGAACTGAGTGCCGAGCAAGTCTCCGCGCTCGATCGCCTCCGGCCGGCCTTGCAGACGCCCGCGGCCCACCGCCCGATCGTGCTCAAGGGCATCACCGGCAGTGGCAAGACCGAGGTTTATCTGCGGGCCATCGCCGAGGTTCTTGCGGCGGGAAAGACGGCGCTGGTTCTGGTCCCGGAGATTGCGCTGACGCCGCAGACGGTCGAGCGCTTTGCCTCGCGTTTCACGCCGCTTGGGGTCGAAGTGGCCGTCCTGCACAGCCACTTGAGCGAGGGTGAGCGCCATGACGAATGGCACCGGGTTCGCGATGGGAAGGCCCGCATTGTCATCGGCGCGCGCGGCGCGGTCTTTGCCCCGCTGGAAAATCTCGGCCTCATCGTCATCGATGAGGAGCATGACACTTCCTACAAGCAGGACGAGGGCCCGCGTTACCATGCACGCGATCTGGCCGTGGTGCGCGGAAAAATGGAGCCCTGTGCGGTGCTGCTCGGCTCGGCCACCCCGTCGTTGGAGAGTTTTGCCAACTGCCGCAAAGGCAAATACGACCTGCTGGAATTGACCCATCGGCACGACGGCTGTGTTCTGCCCGTGTTTCGCGTGGTCGACATGCGGTTGCGGAGCAAGGACGGCGAGCGCAACGACCAGTTCCTGTCGCCCCGGCTCTGTTCGGCCATCGAGTCGCGTCTGGCCAAGGGCGAGCAGACGATTCTCTTTCTCAACCGCCGCGGCTTTTTCACCGTTCTGGCCTGCAAGGCCTGCGGGAACAAGGTGGAGTGCCCGCATTGCAGCGTGTCGCTCGCGCTCCACAAAAAGGAAGACCTGGCGCGCTGTCACATGTGCGGTTATGCGCAGAAGCCGCCGCGGCGGTGCCCAAAATGCCAGGATCCGCAGATCGCGTTCAGTGGGGTCGGCACGGAGAAGGTCGAGGCCGCCGTGCGGAAAATTTTTCCCCAGGCGCGGGTGGCGCGCATGGACTCCGACACGATGACGGGCAAAAACGCCTACCACGAAACGCTGGGTGCCTTCCGCTCGCGCAAGATCGATATCCTGGTCGGAACCCAAATGATCGCCAAGGGGCTGCATTTTCCGGGGGTCACGCTGGTCGGGATCATCAGCGCCGACTCCGCCTTGCACCTGCCGGATTTTCGCGCGGGCGAAAGAACCTTCCAGTTGCTCGTCCAGGTGGCCGGCCGGGCCGGCCGCGGCGACACCGAAGGCGAGGTCATCGTGCAGACTTTCACGCCGTTCCATCCATCGTTGCAGTTCGCCAAGTCACACGACTTCGACGGCTTTGCCGCGCAGGAGCTGGAGATGCGGAAAAACTTTGGCCACCCGCCCTTCTCGCATCTCGTCCTTTTAACCACCCGGGCCGATACCGAGCAAAAAGCCGAGTTCTCCGCCCGCACCCTCGCGCAGCATTTGTCAGCCGCCGTGCCCCCTTCGATCATGGTCAGCCCCGCCGCCCCGGCCCCTCTGGCCCGGGTGCGCGGAATGTATCGTTACCAGGTCGTGGCCCGGGGGAGAAAAATCCGCGAGCTAACCAGAGCCATCCGCGAAACTCTCGCAGCCTTGAAGCTTCCCAAGGACACGCATGTCGCGGTGGACGTGGACCCCGTGGCGCTGCTTTAAGGTTGACATAATCAACTAGTAGATAAACTAGTTGATTCATGAAAGTCCAAGAAACTGGTCTGTTTGAGGCCAAGACACACCTGTCGGAGATGGTTGCCAAGGTGGAACGGACCGGTCTGGTCTATCGGATCACCAAACGTGGAAAACCTGTGGCGGAATTGCGCCCTATCGACGGTGCCGGCCAGAAATACCGCCTGCCCTACGGCTATGGCGAGGGGACGGTGCCACACCTCGCCGATGATTTCGATGCGCCGCTCGAAGACATGCGCGAACACATGGAATGAGGCTGCTGGTTGATGCCCAGCCGCTGATCTGGCACCGCGCGCGCGATCCTCGCCTGCCGGAAAAGGTGCGCCACGCGCTGGCCAGCGCGGAGCATGAATTGTTCATCAGTGAGGCGACGTTCTGGGAGATATGCCTCAAGGTTTCACTCGGCAAACTCGAGCTGCTCGGCGGCGTGGACGGCTTGCGCGAAGAGTGGATCGGTCGCGGCGCCGCGGAGGCATTGCCGGTCGAATGGCATCACACCCGGCGCGTCGTGGATTTGCCTTTTGTTCATCGCGATCCGTTTGATCGCATGCTCGTGGCGCAAGCCTTGCATGAGGGGCTGAAGTTGGTCAGCGGTGATCCTTTCATCGCCGGTTATCCGGGCGTGAAAACATTCTGGTAGCCCGCCTGCGCGGCCGGAAACGAAATCAACTCATCGGTGAGTGGCCGCTCCTCAACAACCCGGGAGCGTGCAGGATGATGAGAACAAGTGCGGCGGCGGCGAAATAGACCTCGTGGTCGCCGGCAAGAAAAATTCCCACCAGTCCGCCCGCTTCGGCCAGAGCGAGCCCGACGATGAAGACCGGGAACCCTTTGGCCGTGTGGAGAAGTCGCGGCAGGAGCAGGAATCGGCATGTCGCGCCGAGGGCCAGCGGAACCACACCCGCGAGCGCGGCGGCACCCCCGGAGGCGGGGCGCAACTCCACGAACTGCGAAAAGATCCCGTAAAGGCCGAAGAAAGCGGACAAAATGGCACCCCAGATGAGCCACCAGACGATAAGCGGAGGCTTGGTCGGCATGGTGCGAATCATGCGCCGCTGGGCATGGCCGACGCCAGTCGGATTTGGATTACCTGAGCACTCGCCAGAGCAACGATTGGAGCACCCGGTCGAAGCCGAAACCGGTGCCGGCGGTCGGGCCGGGCTGCGGGCCGCGGTCGTCGAAGGCGCGGGTGAAGTCGTCCGGAGCGTGGAGTCCATCACCCTGCAGTCCGCCGTCCCGGACAAGATCGCCGTGCCGCTGGCGCAAACGCATCGCCGTCCACAGCGCGGTGGCGCGTCCGAGCGGATGATCCATGCTGTGCGTGACCACGATTTTCATTCCGGCCTGAGCGGCCGCAAGAGCGAGGGAGAAGGCGTCCTGCGAGGCGGGTTTGATCACGAGGATCTGCGCGCCGGGCCACGGCGGCTCGGATGACGGGAGCTCCCAGTCGAGGGCGAGAGGGAGTTTTTCGCGTTTGGAAATCCCGGACCACGCCGCTGGATCGTAAGCGCAGGGGTCTTCGAGGAATTCGATATTGGCGTGGACGCTGGGCACGAGTCTGGCGAGCCAGTCGGTCAGCGAATCCAGCGTGAACGCAGCATTCGCATCGAGCCGCCAGCGGAGCGGCAACTCGGCGAGGGCGTTGATCGCTGCCGATTCCCGTTCGGGTGCCCGGCCTATCTTTAGTTTGGCTGCGGTGTAGCCCTCGGTCACACATCGCTCGAACACCGCGCGCGGCGCATCGGTCCAGTCGGTGAAGAGGGCATGGCTGCGGACCTCAGGGAGGCCGGCAAACAGCGACAGGCCAGCGCGCCGCGCGGCTGCGTCGGTGCGGGCGTGACGCAGGGCCAATTGCGCGAGGGGCGTGGGGTGATTGGCAACGAGAGAGGCAAGCTGGTTTTCGAGCGGTGCATGGCCGAACTCCGGCCACGGGTGGAGGTCCGCATATCCGGTTGCGCCGTCCTCAAAGTCGATCTTGAGCAGCGCCCCGTGTCGTGTCGTGGCCGCGGCGCGGGCGGGATCAGGGCCGGGCGTCAGGTCGTAGCGGTGAATATGGATCTTCACGGCAAGAGAAATGCGGCGGCGAGAGCCAGGCCGAAGGCGGCATGAAGCGCGGCGGCCTGGGCCAGCAACTGATTGACCGACCGGTCGGGTTCGGCCGTGAGGCAGGCCCGGGCCAGCCAGTGGGCGAGGGGCAGGGTGGCGAGAGGAAGCATGAAGGCCCAAAAATAGCCGAGGGGGAGCCAGGCGAGGCCGACGACGAGGGGGGCCAGCACGAGGACGGCGTTTTCCCGGCGGGCGAAGCCGAGGCCGAAGCGCGCGGCGAGCGTGCGCTTGTCGGCCGCACGGTCGCCCTCGAGGTCGCGGAGGTTATTGATGGCGAGAAGCACGCTGGCGTGGAGGCCGATCTGAAAGCCGGCGAGCAGCGCGGCGGACGAGAACCCGCCGGCGTTGAGATAAAACGTGCCGGCCACGGCGACCACGCCGAAGAAAAGAATGACAAAAATTTCACCAAGCCCGAGGTAGGCGAGGGGAAACGGTCCGCCGGTGTAAAGGTAGGCGCAGAGCAGCGAGGCGGTGCCGATGGCGAGGATGATCCAGCCGCCGGCCAAAAGCAGCGGGACGGACAGCAGGGCGGCCAGGGCGAGGCAGATGAAGCCGCCGGCCATCACGCGGCGGGCGGGCAGAAGCCGCGCGGCGGTGACGCGCACCGGACCGAGGCGCTCGGCGGTGTCGGCGCCTTTCGCATGGTCGAGGGCATCGTTGAAGTAGTTGGTCGCGATTTGGATGAGGATGGCGCAGGCGAGGATCAGGCCCGTGAGCAAAATGTCGAAGTGGCCTCCGGACGCGGCGAGGGCCGTCCCGACGGCCACGGGAATGACTGCGGCCCCGAGGGTGCGCGGGCGGGCGGCGAGAATCCATGGGCTCATGCGAGGTCATGCCACGCGGGACGCGGGGGGAGGTCAATCTTTTGCGTGCGGATGGGGATTGACCACGGAGGGCGCGAAGGACACAGAGAGGGGATGAGGAAGGAAGTGTGCTGGGGTTTTGCGGCGCTCGTCTTGGCCGTGGGCCACGTGGCCGCCGCGGGGCGGGTTGAGACGATGTTCGTCGAGTCGGACGATCCGGCTATCCCCTCGCGCGAGGTGCGGGTCTGGCTGCCGCCGGGGTATGATGGGGGCGCAGCGAGCTACCCGGTGATCTACTTCCACGACGGGCAGAATGTCTTCCGCCCGGGCGGCCCATTCGGCTGCTGGTTGGCGGAGGATGCGGCCGAGCAGGAGATGAAGGCCGGGCGAATGCGTGAAGCCATCCTCGTCGCGGTGGGGAACAATCCGGCGGATGGCGGGAACGCGCGGGTCACGGAATACCAGCCCCCGGGCGATGTGAACCCGCGGAGTGCGACGAAGGCGGAAGGGCGGTGCGATCGCTATGGAAAATTTCTTCTCGGCCAGGTCAAGCCAGCGGTGGACGCGAAGTTCCGCACCCTTCCGGACGCGGCGAACACGGTGGCGGTGGGCTCCTCGATGGGCGGGCTCGTCTCGCTCTGGCTTGGGCGCGAGACGGAGGCGTTTGGCGCGGTCGGGGTTTTTTCGCCCGCGTTTTGGACCAGTCCGAACTTTATGGAGGCTGTCATTGGCGGGGCGAAGAAGGATGGGTTGCGGATCTACATGGACATGGGGACACGGGAGAAGGGGAATCTTACGGGGGATTATTGGGAGGATGCGTTGGCGGTGCGGGCGGCCTTGCTGACGCAGGGGTATGTGGAGGGGGAGGGCTTTTTGTGGAATCCGGGCGAGGGGGATGAGCACAATGAGGAGGCTTGGGCCAAACGCCTGCCCGCGGCGCTGAGGTTTTTGCTGCGGCCGGGTGGTTCGTAGGATGATCGGCCTTTGCGCAGAAACCTCGCGATGGTCGTAGACCGCTGCATTTCCATGGAGATGGCCCGCCCTCGGGCCATTTGATTTGCTTCCGCGCTGCGCGCGCTGCCTGATCGTGTGGGACGAGGGTGTCCCACTTCCTTGGGGGCGCGGTGACGGGCTATGGTCGTCGTGACAAGATCAGGAAATGCCCAGCGCGGCGGCGATGGTGTTGGGGGAATTGCCCTCCAGACGGTTGTTGACGAAGATGTAGGATGGACGCTTGGTCGGGGTCTGCTCGCTGCGCCGGACCAGTGACTTCAATGCCTCCCGCGCTTCGAGATTTATCTCCTGCGTTTCGCGGTAGGGGGAAAATTTCTCCACGGCCTGCTGATACGCTCGTCCGGGCCGCAGGAGGAAACGGGCGGCGAAGAAGTTGGTGGTGAAGGCCCCGGGCATCTGCATTTGCTCCCCGACCGGGGGCATTTTGGTCCAACTGTTGAAGACATGCGCGACGCGATGGCGCCGGAGCATGTCGAAATACTCCGTGCGCAACAGCGACGCGTTGCGCACTTCGACGCCGTAGGACCAGTCGGGAGGAAGTTGGCCGAGGAACTGATCCAGCGCGGCAACGAAATCACGTCCGCGCGGAAAGTGCGACGGGTGAAACGCGGAAAACTCGAACATAAGCAGGCCCGCCTTGGCGCGATGCGGGGCGAGCGGCGCAAGAAAAGCGTCGGTGAAAAGTTGCGCGTTGAGGAAGTTCCCGTTGTCCCGGCCGCCGCGGTCGCCGAAGCGGTCAAGGCGGGGAAATTTTTTCACCGTGATTTCATCCGTGACTTTGAAGCACAGGCGAAAGCCCTCGGGCACCTGCGCAGCGAGGCCGGCGAGGTAAGATTCGGAGGGAAAGCGATAGTAGCCGGCATCCACGCAGACGGTGGGGAAAACGCCGGCGTATTCCTCGAGGCACGTGGATTCGAACCGTTTTTGCGAAAGGTTTCCGCGGAAGTGGTAGCGCTGTTCGTCGTAAATCTGACCCAGCCAGCCCTCGTATTTCCACGAGGAGGTGCCGAGGAAAAGGTTGTGCTCGCGGGCCTGTGCGCCCGTGCCGCGGGCCAGCGCTTCAGCCAGCGCGGAGGCGGTCGAGGCCCGGGGAAGGATGGCCGGGAGATTGGCGGCGTGGGCGCTGGAAGGGAGGTTTGTTCCCTCAACGTTCATTCGCCTCCGGCCGTTTCCGCGTTGCTCCGGCCCTGGTCCGGCGACTTCCCTACATCAACCCTTTGAGCCGGTTGAGCAGATCGGCCTCGCCCTGCAGTCCGACCACTTGTTCACGCACCTCGCCGTTCTTGAAGAACAGCAGGGTGGGAATCGAGGAGACGCCGAAACGGCTGGCCACCCCGGGGGCTTCATCGACATTGACCTTGGCCACGACAGCCTGGCCAACGGTGGCATCGGCAATTTTGTCGAGGATCGGCGCAATCATGCGGCAGGGACCGCACCAGGGAGCCCAGAAATCCACGAGGATGGGCGTCGCCCCTTTGTTGATCTCGGTGTCGAAGGTGGTGTCGTTGAGTTGCAGGACGTTTGCGCTGGCCATGGTTTGATCGGTTGGTTTTCGGTTTGGTGATGAGTTTAGAGGAACATCCACAGTTGCACGCCGAGGGCGGCAAGGGCCACCAGGGTGGCGGCGATGGCGAGCAAGCCGGTGAGTTGGTCGGGGGCGGCTTCGGTGGATTCCTCCGCGGTCGCAGCGGGCTTGACCATGGCTTCCGGCTTGGCCGCGGGTGCGGCGGCCCCGATTTTCACCGTGGCCTGCGGGGCCGGACGGTTCGGGGGCGTGACGGTGACTTTCGATGTTTCCTTCTTCGAGGCATCGGCGGCGCCGGCTGGCTTGACCGCGGCGGGCGGTGCCATGGCCGGACGCGGCGCGGCGGCGGCAACCGGAGCGGGGGCCGCTGGTGCGGAGGCACCGGGGACAACCGGGGCCGCCGGGGCGGCGGGAGCGCCGGCTGGCATCGGAGGCTTCGGCGCGGACGGCGCGGCGGGAATTCCGCCCGCCGGTATCGGAGGCTTTGGTGCCGAGGGCGCGGCGGGCGCTCCGCCCGCGGGCATCGGAGGCTTTGGTGCCGAGGGCGCAGCGGGCGCTCCGCCCGCGGGCACTGGCGGCTTCGGGGCCGCCGGAGCAACAGGTGTTGGTGTTGCCCCAGCCGGCATGGCGGGCTTGGGCGCCATGGGCACGCCCGGAACCATGGGCTTGGGAGCTGAGGGCGGCTGCGGGGCACCGACCGGGGTCGGGGGCCTTGGTGCGGCAACTGCGGCGCCGGGTGCGGACGGTGCGGCCACGGCGGGCTTGGGCGGCGCAGCCACGGGGGCCAGGGCCGCGGGTGCGGCGGGCCTTGGAGCCATGGGCGCGGCGGACGGTGCAGAGGGGATGCCGGGCGGCTTCGGCGCGAGATTCGGGGCGGGCGGGCGGGGAGCAGCCATGCCCGGGGCGCCAGGCATCACCGGTTTCGGCGGCGGCGGCATGCTCGGGGGCGCGATCGCGGCGGTCGGCAGCGGCTTGGGCGGGAGATTGATCATCGCGGCCTCGCGCGGGTTGGCGGCGCTGGGCTTTCCGTCACGTTGGGGAGGGAGGACGATGCGGACGGTTTCTTTCTTCGGTTCGTTCATGTCTGGAAGGGTGTTGACTTCAGTGATCGAAAACAGTGCTTAAGGCCATCTGATCACGGCAGGCCAGAATTATACGCGACGGCGGGGGTGTCAAACGTTTCAAGCAGCGCCCAAGAAATTTGCTTTTGGCCAAATTAAGGACTTGCCGCCGATCGGGTGCCGGGTCATTGTGACCGACTGTTTTTCTAATTTATGGCTAAAACTTCATGGATCGAGCGCGAAAAGCGCAAGCGCAAGTCGGTGGCAAAGTTCGCCGGGTTGAGGGCGGAGCTGAAGAAAAAAGGCGACTACCTCGCCCTCTCTCAGTTGCCCCGTGATGCCAGCCCTGTGCGCCTGTCCAACCGCTGCCGCGTCTCGGGCCGCAAGCGCGCGTTCCTGCGCGAGTTCCAGATGTCCCGTCTGACCTTTCGCGAATTGGCCTGCGCCGGTCTCATTCCCGGAGTCACCAAGGCAAGCTGGTAATCAGGGGCTCTCCGCGGCCCCGCTCGGGTGCCGCCGATCCAGCCAGCAGCGCACCGCTACTGGTGCCTTCCGTGCGAACCGCGCCGTGCGCGCTTCCTTCCTCATTTTTCGATGATCTTGTTTCTTTTTCTCGGCTCCGCCGCCCTGCCCGCCAGTTTTCCGTCGGCTGACGCGGTAATGTTCCAGATTCTGGCCGTGGCCGCGCTGGTTCTGCTTAACGGATTCTTCGTCGCTTTTGAGTTTGCCGTGGTCAAAGTGCGCGCGGCGCAGTTGGGCGAGAGCGATCTCAACGGGCACCGCAGCGCCCGGCTGGCCAAGGATGTTCTGGCCCACATGGACGCCTACCTCTCGGCGGCGCAGTTGGGTATCACGCTGACCAGCCTGGGACTCGGCTGGGCGGGTGAGCCTTTCGTCGCCCGGTTGCTCGGGCCGTTCTTTGCGTCGCTCGGGCTGGAGCAGCCGGAGGTGCTGAAGGCGCTCTCGTTTGCCGTCGCCTTCGGCCTGATCACTTTTCTTCATATCGTGGTGGGGGAGCAGGCACCGAAGATCCTCGCCATTCGCCGGGCTTTGCCGGTTCTGCTCATCTGCGCAGGCCCGATGTGGTTTTTCTACCGCGTTTTTCGCCCCTTCATCTTCGTCATCAACGCCTCGTCCGGATGGCTGTTGCGCAAAGTTTTTCGCCTCGAGGGCTCCACCCCGCATGAGGCCGCGCACACGACGGAGGAACTGCGGGCCATGTTGGAAACAGGAGTTGCCGGGGAGGGCGAGCCGGTCAGCCAACTCGGGCGTGAAATTCTCATCAACGCCCTCGACATGCGCAAGCGGGTCGTGCGTGACATCATGACCCCTCGCGGCGAGGTCGTGTTTCTCGATCTGGAGGACGACTTCGACCAGAACCTGCGGGTGGCGCGGGATTCCGGTCACACGAGATTCCCGCTCTGCCGCGGGCATCTCGACGATGAGGCGGGGTTGATCCACATCAAGGACCTGCTGGCCCTGATCCGGGAGAAGAAGGAGGACCTGCTTTCGATCAAGCGCGAACTGGTCCACGTGCCGGAGATGATGCCGCTCGAGCGATTGCTGAAGTTTCTCCTCGGCAAGCGGGCCCACCTGGCGCTGGTGCTTGATGAATACGGCGGCGCCGTCGGCGTGGTCACCCTGGACAACGTTCTGGCCGAGCTGGTCGGAGACATTCAGGACGAATTCGATGTGGCCGAGACCGAGTGCCGTCAGGTCGGAGAGGGCGAATACCTCCTCGACGGTGCGGTGGCTCTCCACGATCTCGACGATCTTATCGGCCTGCGCGTCGAGAGCACCGAGGTCAGCACCATCGGCGGGTATATCACCCACCTGCTCGGACATCTGCCCCGCCAGGGCGAGAAGGTGGCCTGTGAGGGCTTCGAGTTCACGGTAAACAAGACGGACGGTCGCCGTGTGATCAGTGTCCATGCGAAAAAGCGCGGGGATTGGGACGCGGAAGAAGCGGGCGACAGCCCCGGGAACTGAGGCGCACTCCGGATCGACCTTGCGGCGGCGCATCAACGACTGTCTATTGACATCGTGATGGCAAGCAGCGATCAAGCATTCCTGTTCTGCCGGCCGTGCCGCTTGTCGCGTTCCGGGAGCAACCGGAGAAGCTGATGCGTCCGCTCGCCGCAAAACAACGCAGACTTGCCCTATGAAGGACGGTTTTCCCTATCTGAAAAAAACAGCAGATGGACTGGTGGTGCAGTCCACCCAAGCCGGGCATGCCGCCCAACTGGAGGCGCTGCAGGAAATGGTCTTCCCGACCCTCGCAAAAAATTCCCTTTTCCGGGCACCACATTACCTCCACCACATCAGCATTTTTCCGGAAGGACAGTTCGTGGTCACCGACGGCGACAAGGTCGTGGGCATGACCAGCACCATCCGTTATCACCTCGATGAAAAGCACGCCCGCGCCTTCACCGAGGTGATCGATGGCGGATTTCTCAACACCCATGAACCCGACGGGGAATGGCTTTATGGCCTCGATGTCGGCGTCCACCCGCAATGGCGCGGTCGCGGCATTGCGCGCCATCTTTATGACGCGCGCCAGCAAACCGTCGAACGGCTCAACCTCAGGGGTCAGTTCACCTACGGCATGCTCAGCGGCTATGGTGCGCTCAAGGCGACGATGCGTGCCGAGGACTATTACGCCGAACTGATCGCCGGAAAACGGAAGGATCCCACCATATCCCGCCAGGTAGCCAACGGTTTTGAAGCCGTCAGGCTTGTCCACGGCTATCTCGAAGATCCGGTCTGCGACGACTACACCGTTCTGCTGGTGAGAAAAAATCCGAACTTCAAACCTGCCCGCTGACCTTTCCTCGCATGACCATCCAACTCAAAACCCCCATTCCCGGACCTGCCAGTCAGGCCATCCTCCAGCGCCGTGCCGACGCCATGCCCGCGGGTCTGGCTAAATCCACCGATGTGGTGGTGGCGGATGCCAAAGGCGCCGCGGTCACGGACGTCGATGGAAACACGCTGCTCGATTTCGCGGGCGCCATCGGAGTTATGAACATCGGCCACTGCCCGCCCAAAGTGGTGGCGGCCATCAAGGCCCAGGCCGAGAAATACATCCACACCTGCGCGCTGGTCACCACCTTCGAGCCCATGGTGGAACTCTGCGAAACCCTCAACCGCGTGACGCCCGGCGACCACGCAAAAAAAACCCTGCTGGCCAATTCCGGAAGCGAGGCGGTGGAGAATGCGGTGAACATTTCCCGCTACTACACCCGCCGCCGCGGGGTGATCTGCTTCGAAGGCGGATACCACGGCCGCACGCTGCTCACGCTCAGCCTCACCTCCAAATACGGATTGTTCAAAAAAGGATTCGGCCCGTTCGGCGGGGACATCTACCGGCTCCCCGCGCCGAATTTATACCGCCGGCCGCCGCAGATGACCGAGCAGGAATACATCGATCACAGCATCCGTGCGTTGCGCAATGCGCTCATCAGCCAGGTGGACCCGGCGGATCTGGCCTGCATCCTCATCGAACCCGTGCAGGGTGAAGCCGGCTTCATCCCGATGCCCGCCGCCTTCCTCCAGGAGATCCGCGACATCTGCAACGAGACCTGCGCGGTCATGATCTGCGATGAGATCCAGAGCGGATGTTTCCGCACCGGCAAGCTCTTCGCCAGCGAGCATTACGGCATCGTTCCGGACATGATCACGATAGCCAAATCCCTCGGTGCCGGGTTGCCTATTTCGGCCACCACCGGCCGTGCGGAGATCATGGATACCGTCCATCTCGGCGGGGTCGGCGGCACGTATGGCGGATCGCCGGTCACCTGCGTGGCCGCGCTGGAGGTGATCCGGGAGATGACCACCCCGGCCTTCGCTGCCCACGCCAACCGGGTGGGGGAGATCATGGAACAGCGCCTCGCCGACTGGAAAAAGAAATACAGTCTGATTGGCGACGTCCGCGGGCTCGGACCGATGCGCTTGGTGGAATTCGTGAAGGACCAGAACGAACGCACGCCCGACCCGGACACCACACTCAAGATCCTTCGCGATGCCGTATCGAATGGCATCATCCTCATCCGGGCGGGATTATACAGCAACTGCATCCGGTTGCTGCCGCCGCTGGTCATCACGGAAGAACAATTGCACGAAGGACTCGATGTCCTCGAAGGAGCGATCGCCCGCGCGCACACCGGTTGATCATGGCGACGTTTTTTTTCAACGGAACCGTGCTCACCCAGGATCGGCGCAACCCGCTGGTGTCGGCGTTCTCCGTTGAGGACGGACTGATCACGGCAACCGGCCAGGACCGCGATTTCAACCTCAGCGGCGCAATGCAGGTCGACCTGCAGGGCAAGACCGTGCTGCCCGGATTCAACGACGCGCACATTCACCTGTGGAAAGTCGGGCAACTGGCCGCCTACATCCTGGACTTGCGCGGCATCGGTTGCATCGCCGCGATCATCGAACGGGTGAAGGAAGCATCACGCGCGGTCGAGCCGGGCCGCTGGATCATCGGCCGGGGATTCAACGAGGCGGTTCTCTCCGACAAGCGGCTGCCGGTGGCCGCCGATCTCAACCTGGCAACGACGCGTCATCCGGTTTATCTCCTCCGCACCTGTGCCCACATCGCCTGCGTGAACACCGCGGCAATGAACTTGTGCGGGATCACGCGCGGAACGGTTTCGCCGGAAGGCGGATCGGTGGGCGTGACGGATGGCCAACCCAACGGTCAATTCTACGAGACCGCACTGGGGCTGATCACCACTCACATTCCTCCCGCTTCGGTCGAAGATCTCGCTGACATGATCCGTATCGCCGCACGCCATATGCTGTCCCACGGCATCACCAGCATCACGGATCCCGCGGTGCATCCCGAACTCGGCCGCGCGTATGAACTGGCCTGCGGCGAAACATTGGGGCTGCGCGTCAACCTGATGCCCATGCTGCTTCCCGACAGCGGGGAGATCGCCAACCCGTTGCCCGCGGTCCATACCGATCCGTGGCGTCGACAGACGACGGTTAAATTATTCGCCGATGGCGGACTCAGCAGCGGCACCGCGGCCCTTTCGCGGAACTATCGCAATCGCGACGACCGAGGCATCCTGAGGATCGGGGCCGACCGGTTCCTCTCGCTCGGACGTGAAATTCGCCACCGTGGATTCGCCATCGGCACGCACGCCATCGGTGACCGGGCCATCGGGCAGGTGCTCGCATCTTACAAAACGCTCGAGCAGGAATTCGGCCACGTGAGGAACCGCATCGAGCACTTCGGACTGCCGACGGATGCCGCCCTTGAAGAGGCTGCGAGGCAAGGGATCATCGCGGTGCCGCAACCTGTTTTCCTCGACGAACTCGGTGACAATTTCATCGCCTCGCTGGATGATGATTTCTTGAAGCGTTGCTATCCGATCAAAACCCTGACCCGCTATGGCATCCGCTATGCCTTGTCTACCGATGCGCCGGTGGTGAAGAATTTTGATCCTTGGAACAATATGCGTGCGGCGGTGACAAGAAAGACCCGCTCCGGAAAATCGATTTCCCCGGAGGAGGCGATCACCGTGACGGAGGCCCTCGAGTCCTACACGATGGGCGGCGCATGGGCGGAAGGAACCGAAGCGGTGAAGGGATCCATCGAACCGGGAAAATATGCCGACTTCATCGTCCTTGACCGGAATCCCCTGGAAACGCCCGTCGAGGAACTAACCTCCATCATCACCGAATCGGTCTTCGTCAACGGCCGGCCGGTGCATTCGCGGAACTGAAAAATCATGGAAACGAATTACAACCAGCACATCAACGGAACATGGACACCCGCCTTGGGTGGCGGCACTTGGGAGGTAAAGAATCCTGCCGATGAAACAACGGTGGCCACCGTTCCCTTCGGTGACGGTTCGGATGCGATCCGGGCGATCGAGGCAGCCGGCGTGGCCTTCAAGGCGTGGAGCACAACCAATCCCTTCGACCGCGCGGTGATCCTGAAAAAAGCCGGCGCCCTGATGCACGAACGGCTGGAGCACTATGCCCGGATCACCGTGATGGAGAGCGGCAAGCCGCTGGCCGAAGCCATCGGCGAGTGGCGAGTGGCCGCGAACTTCTTCGAATGGTATGCGGAGGAAGGTAAACGCAACCTTGGCACCGTGCGGCAGGCGGCGCGCAACAACAAGCGCATGTCCGTGATCCATCAGCCCCTCGGCGTGGTGGGTGCGATCACGGCCTGGAATTTTCCCGCCTACAATCCGGCGCGATGCTGGTCGGCAGCGCTCGGCGCCGGTTGCACCGTCGTGGCCAAGGCCAGCGAATACACCCCGCTCACTGCGATGCTGATCGTGCAGTGTCTGCAGAATGCGGGGCTTCCTGGCGGCGTGCTGAATCTCGTGAATGGCGATGCGGCATCTATCGGACAGGCCATGCTCGATCATCCCGCGGTTCGCAAGATCAGCTTCACCGGCAGCACGCGCGTCGGCCGGATCTTGCTGGACGGTGCCTCGAAGACCCACACCCTTCTCTCCCTTGAACTCGGAGGCAACGCACCGGTCCTCGTCTTCCCCGATGTGGATGTGGAAAAAGTGGCTGCCGAATCGGTTGTCGCCAAGTTGCGCAATACCGGCCAGACCTGCGTCGCCCCGCAACGCTACCTGGTGCATGAATCCATCGCCGGGCCGTTCATCGAGATGGCGGAAGCCAAAATGCGCTCGATCAAGGTGGGCAATGGTTTGGAACCCGCGACCGAAATGGGGCCGATGATCAACTCCTCGCAACGCGACAACCTCGAAGCGCTGGTCAAAGAATCCGTCGCCCATGGTGCCGAAGTGGTCATCGGCGGCGGCAGAGGAAATTTCGGCACCGGATATTTCTTCGAGCCGACGCTGGTCCGAAGCACCACGGTGGATAATCCGCTGTTCCGTCGCGAGATCTTCGGTCCGGTCATGCCGGTCACCACGTTCCGCACCACGGAGGAAGCGATCCGCTTGGCCAACGGAACCGAATATGGATTGGCCTCCTACATCTGGACCAACGACCTCAACACCTCCATCCATGTCTCCGAGCAATTGGAATGCGGACTGGTCGGAGTCAACGAGTGGTATCCGTGGGCGATGGAAGCGCCATTCGGCGGATGGAAGCAGAGCGGCCTCGGCTACGAATGCGGCCGCGAGGGTCTGGCCGAATATCAGGAAAAGAAACTCATCAGCATCGGCGGGCTCTGACCGCACGCGTCGAAAATTCACAGCTTCTCCAAGCCGGAATGCCACGTTCCTTACTGCGGCTGGGGCACGAAGGGTTTGGCAAAGTCGGAATTGCTCCGGCGCTATTTTTTGCCGGCTATATGCCGATTTCAGAAGCGCCCCTCACTTACAAGTAATATGCGACCAGTCGTAAAACCCAATATTAACGAACTGTCGTTTACTATACGTTCGGCAAAAAATATGAGTTCACTCTCGACGCCAAAAAGCGAAGCTGAAGTCAGGCCAGCAGCGAGTGCTTTTCTGGCCCTGGCCGTATTTTTAGCGCATGTCGGCATCGGCGTGATTCTCTATCGCGGTCGAGTCATTTCGAAGTGGGCGATTTCAGATGCAGACCTTGTTATCTTTGCCATCCCGTTCATTCTTGCTGCCGCCGGATATTTTTATGCGTTTCGTTGGATGCCGTGGCTCCACGGGCGGCGGTCCGCAAGAATCGTGGCGTCGCTTTGCGCCAGCTTTCTTTCGTGGTGGGCCTACATGCTGATCGCGCTGAACACCTATGGAAGCTAGAGTGAAAGAAGAGCCGAACCAGCCGCCAGAGCCAACGCCGCCAGCTGTCACGCCTCGTGCTGACGCACGAGTCGCGCCAGCTGCCGTCGTGGCTCATCTGTAACGTTCGCGTGAAAACAGCAACTTGACGTTGTCGTAAGTATGATATATCATCATACCAAATATGAGCGTTGCGAAAATTGCCATCACGATGGATGAGGGATTAGTCGCTCAAGTCGATCGGCTCGTGCGGGAGCATGTTTATCCCAATCGGAGCCGGGCGATTCAGGATGCCGTAGCCGACAAGTTGTGGCGCATGGATCGAGGGCGGTTGGCTCGCGAGTGCGCCAAGCTTGATCCCAAGTTCGAGCAGGCTCTTGCCGAAGAGGGGATGGGTTCGGAGATCGCGCAATGGCCCGAATATTGAGGGGCGACATTGTCTGGGCCGACCTCGAGCCGACGCGCGGCAACGAGCAAGCCGGGCAGCGTCCGGTGTTGATCCTGAGCGAGGATGTTTTCAACGCCCGGTCGGGAACGGCCATTGCCATCGCTTTGACCAGCCAGGCGCAGAAAGCCGGTTTCCCGCTCACGCTGGAATTGCTCGATGCGAAATTGCCGAAGCGCTCTTGGGCCAAGATCAGCCAGATTCGAACGCTTTCGGTTCAGCGTCTGAAAAAGAAAATCGGCAAAGCTTCGCCAGGGGAGATGGACCAGATCGTCGAAGGTTTGAACGAACTTATTGGCGGACCGATCTGAATTACCAACCGCGTTTGATCGCGAAGCCGCGGGATTCGAGGAGGGGTTGCAGTCGGTCAGCTTGGTCGCCCTGGATTTCGAGGCTGCGGCCGTTGAGTTGACCGCCGCAGCCGAAGGATGCTTTCAATTCGCGCAGGAGGTCTTCCAACTTGGCTGCGTTCCATGCGGGGGAAAATCCTTCGAGGACTAAAACGGTTTTGCCGCCGCGGTGTGCGGTGGAGCGGCGGAGGAGGAGGCGCTCTTTTGCGTTAGGGCCGAGCGGCCCGCTCGGTCGTTTGGGCTGAGGCGGACACGCGGGCCGCGTGTCCCTACCTTTCTCGGCGAGCTCGCGGCCTTGGATCTCGAGCGACGCGAAGGGATTGGTGCGCAGTTCGGGTGCGGCGTCGGTGGCGATGCGTTGTTTTTTCTCCCGGGCCACAGATCGTCAGCGCAGCCAGCGCTTTTTCTTGATGTAGATGAGCGGCAGGATGGCCGAGAGGAAAGTCAGCAGGATGGTCACGGGAAAACCCCACTTCCAGGACAGCTCGGGCATGTAGGCAAAGTTCATGCCATACATTGTTCCGACCAGCGTGGGCGGAAGGAAGACGGCCGTCAGGATGGTGAAGACCTTGACGATCTGGTTCTGCTGCATGTTCAGGATGCCCATGGACGCCTGCTGCAGGTAGCGGACCTTGTCATGCTCGAAGGCGAGGTGGTCTTTGATTCCCGCGACGTCGGCGGCCAGTTCGTTGACCCGCGCCTGCAATTCCGCCTCGGTGAAGCCGTCCACTTCGGCGTTGAAATAGCGGACGACCCGGGCCAGCTGCAGCACGCTCTCGCCGCTCTGCGAAATGAAATCCTCGTAGCGCGACAGCTCGGCCAGGAGCTCGCTGATCTCGGTCATGGTGCCGGTCTGCCCGGTGCCGAGCTCGGTCGGCATCTCCGCGATGACCTTGGACAATTGCTCGAGGTCCGTGCCGACGGCCTCGACGCGGTCGGCCACCGTTTCGCTCAGACTGAAGAGGAGGCCCCAGAGGATTTTTTGCGGTGAGCCATAGAGGTGTGACTTGCGCCGGATACGCTGGGCGAAAACGGCGACCGGCATGAGCTCGATGTCATGCAAGGTGACCACGCAGTCTTCGTGGAGGATGAAGGTGAGTTTGTTGACCTTGATCGCGTTCTCCTCGTCCTTGCTGACCAGGCCCATGGTCATGAAGAGCGTGTCGTCCTCGTGATAGATCGTCGGGTGTTGCAGCGTCAGTTCGATGTCGAGGGCGGTGCGCAGGATGTCCTTCTCCTCCGGCGTCGGGCGCAGCACGTCGATCCACATCGCGTGTTGCAGTTCTTCCGCCGTTTGCACCTCGCGGGTGAAACGGAACGTCTCCCCGTCCTTGAAAAATGCGGTGATCATGGCTGCGGATCGGCGGACGGTCGGACCGCGTGTGGTTCGCCGCCGGGCACGTCGTAGCGGTCGGCGTGGCTGGGCGAAGGCGACGAGGTGTGCGTCGGCGTGCCTTCGGGTTGCAGGTGGTGGATGAGCAGAAGAAGGCCCATGATGAAGATGTAAAGCCCGATGACCGCCCAGATGACCTCGGTTTCCAAGGCATGGCGCGGGCGGTGCGGGGCGGATTTTTTCGGCGACTCGTCCATAAGCAGCCGCGGGCGGCACGGTCACCAGACCACGAAGCGAGGGGCGGACGGAAGCAAAAAGGGCGTCCCTTGCGGGACGCCCTTCGCGTGATTTGTGCTTGCGTGTCAGGCGTTGGCCGGAACGGCCTCCTGGTCGCGATCTTTCATCGCGGCCTTGCGGCTGAGTTTGACTTTGCCGCGGTCGTCGACCCCGATGCATTTGACCCAGATTTGTTCGCCGACCTTGACCACGTCTTCCACGCGATTGACGCGGAAGTCAGCCAGCTCGGAGATGTGAACGAGGCCGTCCTTGCCCGGCATGACCTCGACGAAGCAGCCGAACTCCTTGATCGTAACGACGGTGCCCTGGTAGAGCTCGCCGACTTCGATTTCCTTGGCCATGCCGGAGATGATCTCCTTGGCCCGGCGCAGGCTTTCGCCGTTGCTCGAGTAGATGTGCACGGAGCCGTCGTCCTCGATGTTAATCTCGGCGCCGGTCTCGGCCACGATGCCCTTGATCGTCTTGCCGCCGGGGCCGATGAGCAGGCCGATTTTGTCCACCGGGATCTTGAGCGTCTCGATGCGCGGGGCATAAGGGCTCATTTCCGTGCGGTGGCTCGGGAGCGCTGCGTTCATGACCCCGAGGATGACGCCGCGGGCTTCGGTCGCCTCGTCGATCGCCAGCTTGAGGATGTCGAGGCTCAGGCCCGGCAGTTTGAGGTCGAGCTGAAAGCCGGTCACGCCCTGCGAGGTTCCGCAGAGTTTGAAATCCATGTCGCCGAAGTGGTCCTCGGAGCCGAGGATGTCGGTCAGCGTGGTGTAACGCTTGAGCGCGCCGCTGTCGTCGAACTCGGTCACGAGTCCGACCGAGATCCCGGCCACGGGCCGCTTGAGCGGCACGCCGGCGTCGAGCAGGGCGAGGACGCCCGAGCAGACGCTGGCCATCGAGGTGGAGCCGTTCGACTCCATGACCTCGCTGACCACGCGGATGGCGTAGGGGAATTCGTTCTCCGGTGGGATGACCGGGCGGACCGAGCGTTCGGCCAGGGCGCCGTGTCCGATTTCGCGGCGGTTCATGCCGCCGAACCGGCCGGTTTCGCCGACGCTGAAGGGCGGGAAGTTGTAGTGCAGGATAAAGCGCTTGGTCCCTTCGCCGCCGGCGTAGGTGTCGAGGCTCTGCGCCTCGTCAGCCGGGGCCAGCGTGGCCAGGGCCATGGCCTGGGTTTCGCCGCGCTGGAAAAGCGCGGAGCCGTGGGCGCGGGGGAGGATGCCGACTTCGGCTTCGAGTTTGCGCAGTTCGTGCAACCCGCGGCCGTCGCAGCGCTGCTGGCGGTCGAGGATGCTGATGCGGAAGGCTTTCTTCTGCAGGTAATCAAAGGCCTGCCCGACGGCGAACCCGGTGGCTTCGGGGAATTTGGCCAGGATGGCGGCCTCCACTTCCTTGCGCAGCGCGCCGACCGCCTTGGAGCGGGCGACTTTGCCGTTGGTGTAGAGGGCGGCCTCGATGCGGTCGCCAGCCACCGCGTAGGCGACTTCGAGCAGGCCGCTGTCCACTGCGAGCGGGGCGTATTCACGCTTGGGCTTGGCCGACTTGGCGGCCAGTTCGCGCTGCATGGCCACAAGTTTGGCCACCGGCTCCTGCGCGGCGTCGAGGGCGGCCTTGAAATCGGCTTCGCTCATCTCGTCGGCTGCGCCTTCGATCATGATGACTTCGTTTTCCTTGCCGACATACACGAGGTCGAGGTCGCTGTAGGCGCGCTCCGCATGGGTCGGGTTGATGACGAATTTGCCGTCCACGCGGCCGATGCGCACCGCGCCGATCGGGCCGTCGAAGGGAATGTCCGAGACGGTCAGCGCGGCCGAGGCGCCGTTGATGCTGAGGATGTCCGGATCGATCTCGCCGTCCGCGCTGAGCAGGAGGGTGATGATCTGGGTCTCGTAGAAATAATCTTTCGGGAAGAGCGGGCGCAGGGGCCGGTCGGTCATGCGCGCGGTCAGGGTTTCCTTTTCCGACGGGCGGCCTTCACGCTTGAAGTATCCGCCGGGGAACTTGCCGGCGGCGGCGGCCCTTTCCTTGTAATCGACGGTCAGCGGGAAAAAATCCTGCCCGTCGCGGAGTTTGGTCGCGGAGACCGCGCTGACCATGACAATGGTTTCGCCCGAGGCGACCATGACGGCGCCGTCGGCGAGTTTGGCAATTTTGCCGGTTTCGATCGTGATCTCGTTTTCGCCGATGAGGCCTGAGACAGTTTGGTGTGACATGTGGTTTTCTTACGTTTGGTTGGTTGGGTGAACCGCCTTCCCCGCGTCATTCCAAAGCACAGGATTCAAGGCTCCCTGAAGGAAGGCCTGAATCCCAGGCTGCGGCATGAGTGGCGGGGTCGGACGGTTCGATGGCAGTAAAAAAAAACGCCGCGAAAGCGGCGCTTCTTGGTTACTTGCGAAGATTGAGGCTGTCGATGAGCTTGGTGTAACGCTCGTTCGCGGTGCCCTTGAGGTAATCGAGGAGGCTGCGGCGGCGCGCCACCATCTTGAGCAGGCCGCGGCGGGACGAATGGTCCTTGGCGTGGCCCTTGAGGTGCTCGGTCAGGTGGTTGATGCTGTGGGTCAGGCGCGCAATCTGCACGTCCGCGCTTCCGGTGTCTTTGTCATGCAGCGCCATGCTGCTTACGGCGTCCTTGGTCATAAAATTAGTTGGCCGTGCAGGATAGCCGGGGAATGGCCCGAGGCAAGGGCGAAATTCCACCCGGACCGCGCCGACGTTAGCCGAGGCCCTGCGCCTGCGAGGACGGTCGCACTTCGGGAGACGATGGCTCCAGCTTCGCTCCGTCCGGCGGCGCTATTTGGCCCAGCTCGACTCCCGGATGTTTCTGCCGGAAAAATTTCAACGCCCACTCGCTGTCGAAGAGCAAGACCGGCCGGTTCTCTGCGTCTGTGGCCCGGGCCACGCCCGTCGGCAGCAACATTTTTGGGCTCTCCAAACTCGCCGACCCGGGCAACCAGCGAACCATGCTCCATCCGGCCGTCTCGAGGCGGCACTCGGCCCCGTATTCCGTGAGCAAGCGATGGCGCAGCACGTCGAACTGCAGTGGCCCGACCGCCCCGAGCAGCGGAACGGCCGTAACCGAGCCGTCCTGATGGAAACGTTGGGCCACGCCCTCCTTGAGCAGTTGCTCGATGCCGGCGCGGAATCGTTTCTGCATCGCGGAGCTGCCACAATGGACGAACGCGAAACATTCCGGCGGGAAGCGCGGGATCTCGTGGTAAACGACCGACGAGTCTTCGCTTAGCGTGTCGCCAATCTGGAGGTCGTGGTTGCCGACCAGGCCGACCACGTCTCCGGGCCATGCGTCGTCCACCGTTTCACGCTCCCGCGCGAAAAGGCGCTGCGCGTTGGACAAGCGCAGGTCGCGGCCCGTGCGCGGGTTGTGCGCGGTCATGTCGCGCCGGAAACGCCCGGCGACGACCCGCACGAAGGCCACGCGGTCGCGGTGGCGGGGATTCATGTTGGCCTGCACTTTGAAAACGAACCCGGAAAATGCGGGCGCGGCAGGTTCGACCAACCCGCGGGCCGCCATCCGGCCGGTCGGCGGGGGAGCGAACTCAAGGAAGCGGTCGAGCAGGAGGCGCACCCCGAAATTGTTCATCGCGCTCCCGAAGAAAACCGCCGTCTGCCGCCCCACCCGCAAGGCGTCCATCTCGAACCCCACGCCGGCGCCGTCGAGCAGGTCGATCTCCTCAAGGAATCGTGCGTGCACGTCGGGAGCCAGCACCCTCTGGACCAGTTCGTCGTCTGTCCCGGCGACTTTTTCCGGCGCGCGGAAGGCGCCCTGCGGGGTCTTTTCGAAGAGGTGGACCTCGCGCGCGAGCCGGTCATAGACGCCGCGGAAGGCGGGCCCGTCGCCGAGCGGCCAGTTGCACGGGGCGGCATGGATGCCGAGCACGGTCTCCAACTCGTCGAGCAATTGGAGCGGGGCGCGCGCCGGACGGTCGAGCTTGTTCATGAACGTGAAGATCGGCACGCCGCGCTGGCGGCAGACCTCGAAAAGTTTGCGCGTCTGCGGCTCGATCCCCTTGGCCGCGTCAATGACCATGACCGCCGCATCGACCGCCGTCAGCACCCGGTAGGTGTCCTCGGAGAAATCCTGGTGGCCCGGGGTGTCGAGCAGGTTGACGACATACCCGCCGTAGTCGAATTGCAGCACCGTGGAGGAGACCGAGATGCCCCGCTGTTTCTCCAATTCCATCCAGTCGCTCGTCGTGGCCCGCTGGTTGCGCCGCGCCGTCACGCTCCCGGCCAACTGCACCGCCCCGCCGTAAAGCAGGAATTTTTCCGTCAGCGTTGTCTTCCCCGCATCCGGGTGCGAAATGATGGCAAACGTGCGCCGCCGCGAGATTTCGCGGACGGCCTCATCGTTGGCGCTGTGGTCACTCATGGTTGTGCCGGCGTGTCGGCCCGGATGCCCGTCATTCGCCGCTTCTCCGTTCGCGCGCGCCCCCGACCTTCAGACGGGTGCCTTCATTGCCCCCGCCAAGTCGTCGTTGTCATGACGGTCGGCAAGATAGCGTGGGTCACACCGCCGCGGGCAGCAATTTTTTTGCTCCCTGACTACGCCCTGCGGGCCAGTCGCTGGCCGACCGTGGTGAAGACGAGCACCCAAAAGCACTGGATCGTGACGGCGATCGGAATCTGGAGCAACTGCGGCATCGAATAGACAACCGTGACGCCGGGGATCCAAATCATCCACCCGGCGACCACGACCGGGACAACCTGCTCGATGTAAAACCCGATCTGCAGAACCTCCCTCCATGCCTCCCGACGGAATCGCCCGGCGCAGAGGGCGAAGTAGCCGACCATGACCGGGTTGGAGAAAAGCGGGCTGAAGAGGAACTGATCGACAAGCACCTTCGGCACCACCGAGGCAAGGGAGGCCTCGTGGCCGAACCAGGCCGCTTGGTATCGATAAAAAACATCCACAACCATTCCCATCAGCCCCCAGCCCGCACCGGCGGCGAGGAAGTTGAAAAAGTTCCGGCGCACCGGCCGGCCAGACTGGAAGAAGACGATGCGCAAGATCTCCGGCAGCAGCGCGGCCGCCAGCACGTAGGAAAAAAAGGCAAAGGCCAAGCCGGATTCCTGCTTCACTCCGGCGACCGCGGACAGAAACCGCCTGGTTCCATCGTGGGTGAAGTAGGCGAGGAGAAACATCGCCATCAATCCCTGGAGGACGAGTCCGGGAAGTAGGTTGGCCCGGATCGCGTCGGTGACCGTCCGCCGGATGGACCGCCATCTCATCGGTTCTTCGCCGCCAGAAAAGCCCGTGTCCCGCGCCAGAACTCTGATTTTGCGTAAGGCATTAACCCGGAGTGTTCCAGAAGCTGCCCGAGTCGGCGAGATGCGTTCCGCACCACCGTGCCAGCGGGGGGTGATATTTCCGTCCTTCGCGGTTTTGGGGTTGCAGTTTCGGGGGGGGAAATACGCTCCTGTCGCCATGACCAACATTACCTTGCCTTGTGCGGCCGTTGTTTGCGCTGCGTTCACGCTGATGACGCAACTCTCCGCCCAAGCCGACACGTTCGGCACGAATGGCAACGAGTTCACCATCGACTTCGTCAACATCGGCAACGCGGGTAACGCGGCCGACACGACCACCTATGGAGCGGTGCCTTACGAATACCGCGTGGGAACCTACGAGATCACCCAGGACGCCATCACCAAGGCGACGGCCAGCGGGATGTCGAATGTCACGGCGGGTGCGTGGACGGGAAGCCAACCGGCGGCGAGTATTTCATGGTATGAGGCGGCGGCGTTTGTCAACTGGCTCAACACGAGCACGGGCCATCAAGCCGCTTACGACCTGACCTTCAGCGGCAGTTGGAGCATGAATCTGTGGAGCAGCGGGCAGGCGTGGACGGCGGGCGGAGAAAACCTCTACCGCCACAAGGACGCCTTCTATTTCCTGCCGAGCGAAAACGAGTGGTATAAGGCGGCATATTACAACCCGGGCGGCTCGAACTATTTCCTCTACCCGACGGCGAGCAGCAGCGTCCCGACGGCCGTGGCCAGCGGGACCTCTGCGGGCTCGGCGGTTTACGATGGTGTCGCGGGTTCTCCAGCGGCGGTGACCAATGCCGGCGGCCTCAGCCCCTACGGCACGATGGGCCAGGGCGGCAATGTGTGGGAGTGGAACGAGAGTGCTTTTGCTGGCACAAACAGCTCGTCGTCCGAGGCCCGCGCGTTCCGCGGTGGCGGCTGGGGCAGCTCCGAGTTCCTCTTGCGCTCCTCGTTCCGGGGCAGCAGCGGCCCGTCGGGCGTGGACGGCAGCGTCGGTTTTCGTGTCGCGAGTGTCCCTGAACCCTCGACCTACGCGCTGTTGTTGCTGGGAGCGGGAGCGGCCTATCTCTGGAAGCGCCGGAAGAGTTCCCTTTGATCTTTGGCCCTCGGTGCCTTTCCTCTGCAAGCCGGGGCCGCCTGAAGAGCGCCGCGGTGTTGCCAGTGTGACGGCTTGGGCGTAGCTTGCCCGCATGCATGCGGTGGCCAACATCGAGGAGAAGATCGGCAAGACCGTGGGGCGGCGGCGTGTGACCGACCCGCTGGTCGCGCCCCCCGGTGACCGTGAACGGCAGCGTGCCTGGCGGGAGGCCGGGTTTTTCCCGAACATCAAGAAGGGTGTTTACCGTTTCAAGACCTTCGAGGAGGCGGATGACCATTGGATGAAAGCACTGACAGCGGCTCGCCCTCAGAGCTGACCCCGCGCGACCCGTCGGTCGAACTGCTCTGGCGGATGAAGCGCCAGACCCACCGGGCCAAGGATCAGGGGGATCTCGCCTTTCTGCGCGAGCTCTTTGCCGCCCAAGGCCGCCAGCCGCCCGAGTGATACCAACGTCCTTTTGCTTTTCGACTATTGATCGGGTGGTAGGGCCGGGCCTCCGGACCGGCCGCGTCGAATGCCGAATAGGGATCCCGGTCGGCCCAGCCGAGGCTTGGCGAGACGGCCCATAGGCAAAGGTCCGACCCTACCCTCGGATGGTTATGGGTAAAGTCCAAGGTCGAGAGGCGACTGGTATGAGTAGCGCGCGGCCGCGAGAAAACGTTGTCTTGGGCACCACCGCACGGGCATCTTGTCGGGTATGGTCAAAGTTCCTCTTCCTGCCAAGGCGCTGATCGGCATGGTGCATGTCGGCGCGTTGCCCGGGACGCCGCGCGGGGAGCGGACGGTCGAGGAATTGGTGCGGGCGGCGGTGCAGGAGGTTTGGACGCTGGCCGAGGGCGGTTGTGATGCGGTGCTCGTCGAGAACATGCATGATGTGCCGTATCTGCGGCGGGAGGTGGGACCGGAGGTCGTAGCCGCGATGACGGCGATTTGCCGCGCGGTCAACGAGGCGACCGACCTGCCCTGCGGGGTGCAGATTCTCGCCGGTGCCAACGAGGCCGCGCTCGCTGTGGCCCTGGCCGCAGGGCTGGATTTTGTCCGCGTGGAGGGATTTGTCTTTGGGCACGTGGCCGATGAGGGCTGGATGGACGCCTGCGCCGGGCCGTTGCTGCGCTATCGGCGCCAGATCGGTGCCGGGCACATCGCGGTCTGGGCCGATGTGAAGAAAAAACACGCGGCCCACGCGCTGACGGCCGATGTCAGTTTGGCCGAGACAGTCCGCGCGGCGGAGTTCTTTGCCGTCGATGGCGTGATCGTGACCGGCGAGGCCACCGGACGCGAAACTTCCTTCGACGACCTCGCCGCCGCCCGCGGGGCCACCGGGCTGCCTGTAGTTGTCGGGTCGGGGGTCACGGCGGAGAACGTCGCCTCCATGCTGGCGCAGGCCGATGCGGTGATTGTCGGATCGGCCCTCAAGGCGGGCGGACATTGGTCCGCGCCGGTCGATCTCGAGCGGGTCAAGGTGCTGGCCGCCGCGGTGCGGTCCGCGCGCTGATTGTTCCGTCATGGCCCGCATCCTGGTCGCCATGTCCGGCGGGGTGGACAGCTCGGTCGCCGCCCTCCTGCTGCGCGAGCAGGGGCACGAGATCGAGGGAGCCTACATGAAAAACTGGATGGCTGAGCGAGACCCGTTCGGCCAGTGCCCGTGGGAAGACGACGTGGCCGATGCGCGTGCGGTGGCGGAAAAACTCGGCATTCCCTTTCGCGTCATCAACCTCATCGAAGACTATCGCCGTCACGTGGTGGACTATCTGCTCCGCGGATACGCCGCGGGCGTGACGCCGAACCCGGATGTCTTTTGCAACCGTGAGATAAAATTCGGGGTCTTTCTCGATTTGGCGCGGCGCGAGGGATTCGATGGCGTCGGCACGGGACATTATGTGAGGGCGGGCGCTGGACCCGACGGCACGCGCGTCCTTTTCGAGGGCCGCGACCCGGGCAAGGACCAGTCCTATTTCCTTTCCATGCTTCGTCCGGAGCAGATTGCGTCCGCCTGGTTTCCCGTCGGCGAACTGCTCAAGCGCGAGGTTCGGGCGAAGGCCGCGGAAGCGGGGTTGTCCACCGCGACGAAGAAGGACAGCCAGGGCATTTGCTTCATCGGCAAGGTGCGCATGGCGGATTTTCTCCGGGAGTATCTGCCGGAAAAACCGGGCGCGATTGTTGATCCCGGCGGTCGCGTGCTCGGCGACCATCGCGGATTGCATTACTACACCCTGGGCCAGCGTCGCGGTATTCGCGTGGCTTCGCCCGAGCCGCACACGGCTTATGTGGTGGTGGAGAAGCGGATCGCGACAAACGAGCTGGTCATCGGCTACGACCGACCCGAAACCGCGGGCCTGTATGCCCGCAGGGCGGTGCTGACCAGCTTGAGTGCGGCGGGGGCGGCGCTGCCGGGGGAGGCGCAGATCGAAGCCCGCCCGCGCTACCGTGCGCCACGTGTCGGGATCCAGTTTCGGGCCCGCAGGGATGGGGCGGTTGAGATCGATTTCGCCGTCCCGCAGCGGGCCCTGGCTCCCGGGCAAATCTGCGCCTTGTATGACGGGACGCGGCTGCTCGGCGGCGGGGTTTTTTCCGAAATCGGGTAGCATCACCCGCCAGCCTACGCAATGACGTCAGCCCGACGGCTCGCGGGGACGCTCGCCCTCCAGAATGTGGTGTGATAGCGTGATTTTCCCATGTCCGACCGAGTCCTCATTTTTGACACCACCCTGCGCGACGGCGAGCAATGCCCTGGCGCGTCCATGAATCTGCGCGAGAAGCTGGAGGTGGCCCGCCAGCTCGCTCGACTCAACGTGGATGTGATCGAAGCAGGTTTTCCGGTCATCAGCGACGGGGACTTCGAGGCGGTGCAGCGCATCGCCACCGAAATACGCGGCCCGATCATCGCCGGCCTCTGCCGTTGTGTGCCCAAGGACATCGAGGCGGCGGCGGCGGCGGTCAAACCGGCCGGTGAACGCGGACGCATCCATGTGTTCCTCGCCACCTCCAAAATCCATCGCGAGCACAAGCTGAAGAAAGCGCACGAGGAAATTCTGCGGCTGGCTTCGGATGGCGTGAGGCTGGCGAAATCGCACAACCACGATGTGGAGTTTTCGCCCGAGGACGCCTCGCGGACCGAGCCGGAATTTCTCGCCCAGGTCGTCGAAGCGGCCATCGCGGCCGGGGCGACGACGGTCAACATTCCCGACACCGTAGGCTATGCCGTGCCCGACCAATACGGGGCGCTGATCAAGTATCTCAAGGACAACGTGCGCAACATCGACGACGCCATCATCAGCGTGCATTGCCACAACGATCTCGGGCTGGCCGTGGCCAATTCTCTCGCCGCGGTGCAAAATGGCGCACGGCAGATCGAGGGGACGATCAATGGCATCGGCGAGCGGGCCGGCAACGCCGCCCTCGAGGAGGTCATCATGGCGATGAAAACCCGCCCCGATGTTTTCGGCCACCTGGTCACCGGTGTGAACACCAAGGAGATCCTGAAAACCTCGCGCATCGTCAGCCGCATGAGCGGGCTGCACGTGCAGCGGAGCAAGGCCATCGTGGGCGAGAATGCCTTTGCCCACAGCTCGGGCATCCATCAGGACGGCATCCTGAAAAAGCGCGAGACTTACGAGATCATGGATCCGGTCGAGGTCGGCTGGGGCGGCACGGAGCTGCCCTTGACCAAACACAGCGGCCGCCACGCCATGGCCGCGCGCCTCGAGCACCTCGGCTTCAATTTGAGCGAGGCCGAGCTGGCGGCCGTCTTCACACGTTTCAAGGACATCGGGGACAAGAAAAAGTTTGTCTACGACGACGATCTTTCCGCCCTGGTGGACGATTCGATGATGCCGGAGGCGGAAGGCTGGCAATTGCAGACCCTCGAGGTCGGGGTGGCCACGGGCCAAAAACCGCACGCCCGCGTTCTGCTCGCTCGTGAGGGCGGGACCCGCGAGGGGAACGCTGATGGCAATGGCGCGGTCGATGCCAGCATGCGAGCGATCGATGCCGTCGTCGGGCGGTCGGGCAACCTCTTGGAATACAATGTGCAGGCGGTCACGCAGGGTCATGACGCGCTGGGCGAAGTCACGCTCAAGGTGGATTTCGGCGACGGCCGTCTCATCACCGGAAAAGGCGCCAGCACCGACGTGGTCGAGGCCAGTGCCCGCGCCTACCTCAACGCGATCAACCGCACCTTCATCCGCCGCGAACTCGGCGGTCAGGCTGCGGGCATTTGATTTGCCTAGTTGGCGCGGAGGTCTGTGACCGCCGGTGCCGGACAGATCCAAGGCTCCGACAGTCATAGACTGCCGCTACATCCTCCGTGACAAGGCCAGCGCGCGGAAGGCTGCGCCCGCATCGCGCAGCTCGGCCCCGCCGACGAATTCGCAGAGAGTTTCGCTGGGCCCGACGCTCCATCCGAGTTCGCTCGCCCATTGCGCCAGGTCATCGAAGTTCACGTCGGCAGTGATGTCCTGCCGTCCGGGCATTTCGTAGACGGCCCCGCCCGTTAGCCTTTGCTGCCCGCGATACGACCGCAGGGTTCCGCCCGGGCGGCGGTGGTAGATCTGCGCCGACGTTCCTCCGTAGTCGAGGGCTAGCATGGCGCCCGCGCGCCACGAAGCGGAAAGCTCGCGCATCCAATCGCGTGCCGAGGCGAAAACCTCAACACGTTGCCCCTCGGGCCAGTCAGACCGGAAGGCGGCGGAGTCGGGTCGCGGCCGCTGCGGCAAAACGAAAACCTCCGCCAACCTGCCATCCGCAACTTTCAGATGAAGCTCCGTCCAGGCACCGCTCTCCCGGCGGAAAACCCGGCAGGGAAAGGCATCGAAAAACTCGTTGTGGTAGATGAGCGCGCGGCCGTCGCATGCCGCCAGCGCCTCGGCCACGGTCTGGTGCCAGACAGCCTGGCCGCCGAGTCTTTGGCGCTGGTGCGCGCGCAACGGCTCCGACGTCTCGACCAGATGCAGTGACCATCGTCGTCTCTCCCACCATCCGAAGCTTTTCCGCACGCGGGCGGCCAGGGAGCCGTCACCTGGTCCGCATTCGATCACCGCACACGATCGCCAACCGCGCGCTGCCGCCTCGGCGCGGAGCCATCCGGCCACGGCGTGGCCGAGCCCCGTTGTCACCTGCGGCACCGTGGTAAAATCACCGCGGGCGCCGATGCCGCGGATGTTACGCGCATAGTAGCCATCCCCGGCATGGTGCAGCGCGATCCCCATGAACACGTCGAAGGGCATGGTGCCTCCGCTTTCATCGAGGACTGATTGCAAGGCTTGGCGGACAGTGGACATTGCGGGCACAGTGGCGCGGTGGATCCGCGGGAGCTGCCAATTTACGAAATCAGCGAGCGCATCGTCGAGGCGGCGAAAGCCGGGGGGCGTTTGATTTTACGCGCGCCCACCGGCTCGGGGAAATCAACGCAGGTGCCGCAGATGCTCCTCGACGAGGTCCTGCCGGAAAAAGGCCAGATCGTTGTGCTCCAGCCGCGACGCATGGCCGCGCGCATGCTGGCGGCGCGGGTGGCGGCGGAACGCGGGGAGCCGCTGGGCGGCACGGTTGGCTACCAAGTGCGCATGGAGGGGAAGAGTTCCGCGCAGACGAGGATTCTTTACGTCACCGAGGGAATTCTCCTGCGCCGGCTGATCGGCGATCCCGAATTGCGCGGCGTCTCCGCCATCGTGTTCGACGAGTTCCACGAACGACACCTTTACGGCGACATCACCTTGGCGCGGACTCTCGATCCCCAACTTTCTGTCCGACCGGACCTAAAGGTTGTGGTCATGTCCGCGACCCTGGAGCTGGGCGACCTTGAGTCCTATCTCGCGCCTTGCTCCGTGCTTGAGTCGGCCGGCCGGACCTTTCCCGTGGCCATCGAGTATCTCGAACGCTCGCCGGGAGAACGTCCGCCGTGGGAGCTCGCGGCCGAGGCTCTGGCGGCCCACGTGCCGGCGTCCGGCCACGCGCTCGTCTTCATGCCGGGAGCCTACGAGATTCAGCGCACGATCAGCGAAATCCGCGCGACTTCCGGCCTGCGCGATTTCGCGGTCTTTGCCCTGCACGGGGAAATGCCGCCCGGCGAGCAGGACGAGGCGGTCGCGCCCGGCGCCGGACGCAAGATCATCGTCTCGACCAATGTGGCCGAGACCTCGCTGACCATCGAGGGGGTCACGCTCGTGGTGGACAGCGGCCTCGCCCGCCTGGCCCGCTACGACGCACGGCGCGGAATCAACACGTTGCTGATGGAGAAAATCAGCCGCTCTTCCGCCGACCAGCGGGCCGGACGCGCGGGTCGCACGGCGCCGGGACGTTGCGTGCGGTTGTGGATGCAGAAGGACCATGAGCAACGGCCCGAATCGGAATTGCCCGAAGTCAAACGTCTCGACCTCGCCGAGGTGGTGCTGTCCCTCAAGGCTGCCGGGGTGGGGGATTTGGAGAAGTTCCGCTGGCTCGAGCCGCCCGAGCCGCGCGCGCTGAGCCGGGCCGGAGAGTTGCTGCACGATCTTGGTGCGCTCGACCCAGCCGGGAGCATCACGGGGCTTGGTCGGCAGATGCTCGCGTTTCCGGTGCATCCGCGTTATGCGCGCCTGCTCCTCGAGGCGGAGAAACTTGGTGGGGTCAAGGCGGCTTGCTTGCTCGCCGCGCTGACCCAGGGACGCGGTCTGCTGCGCAAGAGCACCTCACGCGAGATGGACCGGCTGCGCGACGATCTTCTGCGCGATGGAGCCCGGTCGGACGTGACGGTGCAGCTGCGGGCCTTCTCCGTCGCGCGGAAGTCCGACTTCGATCCCGCCCGCTGCCGCTCGCTGGGGATTCATGCGCAGTCGGCCCGGCAGGCCGCGCAGCTGGCCGGAAAGTTCGAAGATATCGCCCACGCCGAGGGGCTCAACGTGGCGGACAGTCCGCCGCCCGAGGATGCCATGGAGAGATGCATGTTGGCGGCGTTTCCCGACCATCTGGCCAGGCGTCTCGATCGTGGCACCCTTCGCTGCGAGTTGGTCCACGCGCGTCGCGGCACGCTGGCGCGGGAAAGCGTGGTGACCGACGAACTCTTCGTGGCCGGTGAGATCACCGAGATTGGCGGGCGCGAGGGCGAAGTGCAGACGCTGCTGACGCTGGCCTCGCCCGTGCGCGAGGAGTGGCTGCGCGAAATGTTTCCGGCCGCATGGAGGGAAGAGACCGCAACTTTGTTTGATCCGGTGACCCGCGGCGTGACCGCGCGGCGCGCCGTGAGGTTTCACGACCTCGTGCTGCGTGCCGGGCCGGGGGGCGAGCCTGATCCCGCGGCGGCGGCGGCGATTTTCGCCGCCCGGGTGGCCTCGGGGGACCTGACCCTTCCGCTCTGGAACGAGTCGGTCGACCAGTGGATCGCCCGGGTGAACTGTCTCGCGGCCTGGTGCCCCGAGTGGGAGCTTCCGGCTTTGGGCGCCGCGGATCGCGTTTTTCTTCTCGAGCAACTCGCCCACGGCGTGACGAACTATCGCGCCTTGAAGGACCGCGATCCCTGGCCGGTGCTGCGGGCCTGGTTGTCCGCAGCGCAGGCGGCGATGCTCGACGAGCATGCGCCGGAGAAAATCAAATTGCCCGGCGGCCGCGCCGCGCGAGTCACTTACGCCGAAGGTCAGGCCCCGGTCTTGGCCGCGCGGGTGCAGGATCTTTATGGCGTGGAGAAACCTCTGACCGTGGCGGATGGCCGCGTGCGGGTGCGGGTGGAAGTTCTCGCGCCGAACCAGCGACCGATTCAAGTGACCGATGACCTCGGTAGTTTTTGGCGGACCACCTATCCGCAGCTCCGCCCCGAATACGCCCGCCGCTATCCCAAGCACGAGTGGCGGTGAAAACCGCTTGCACCCCGCGACCCGACGGCGGAGGTTCAGCGCGTCATGGCCACCTACGTTTACGAAACGATCCCGGCGAGTCAGGGTCAGACGATCCGGACGTTTGAAATCCGCCAAAGCATGAAGGATGCCGCGCTGACCCGGCATCCCGAAACGGGCGAGCCCATCCGGCGGGTCATCACCGGTGGGCTCGGTATCATGACTTCCTCGAAAGGCGCGGCCGCTCCGGTGGTCTCTTCCGGCGGCCATTGCTGCGGCGGGGGCTGCGGCTGTGGCTGAAGCCGTTCTCGACGCGGGACCCGCGGCGCGTTATACGGCGCGGATGATGTTTCGCTTGATTGCTTTGATGGTGGCGCTGGCTGGGGCGGTGGCCCCGGTGTTGGCGCAGGACACAGCCACTATCACCGTGCGCAAGGGCGACCGGGTCTCGCTGGCGCTGGCTTCGCTCGGGGGTGTCTCGGGTCCCGCGGTGACGAAAGTGCTGCAAAATGATCTCGATCTTGCCGGATGGTTCCAACTCGTGCCTGCGGCTCAAGCATCCTACACGGTTGGCGGCACGGCTGGCGGCGGTTCGCTACAGGGCAAGGTGACCGATGGCGCTGGCTCGGTTGTTCTCTCCAAGACTTACACCGGTGATGACCGTTCGATGGCCCATGAGTTTGCCGATGACGTCGTCGAAACCCTCACGGGCAACAAGGGAATCGCCACTACCAAGATCGCCTTCGTCGGCACGGGCAGCGGGGCCAAGGAAATTTACCTCGCCGACTACGATGGCGACAATTCACGCCGCCTGACCAGCGATCGCAGCATCAGCGTGGCGCCTTCCCTCGGGCCCGGCGCGCGCAATCTGGCCTACACCGGTTACCAGGGCGGATACCCCGACGTTTACGTCATCGACGTGGCCACGGGCGCGCGCAACCGCGTGATCAACGCCCCGGGCACCAACTCCGGCGCGGCAGTTTCCCCCGACGGCGGGCGGATGGCCCTGACCATGAGCAAGGACGGGAATCCGGAAATTTACGTGACCGGACTGCGGGGCGGCGGAGCCAAACGGTTGACCCGCACCAGCGGCGTCGAATCCTCCCCAACCTGGTCGCCCGATGGCGGGGAGTTGATTTATTCCTCCGACGATGGCGGCAGCCCGCAGCTTTATCGCATCAGCGCGGGCGGCGGCTCGCCGCGCCAAATCCCGACCGGCCAGGGTTATTGCACCGACCCTTCCTGGTCGCCGGACGGAAAAAAAGTGGCCTTCACCGTGCGCAGTGGCGGCGGATTTTCCGTCGCGGTGATGGATGTTGCCGGCGGCGCGGCCCGCATCGTGGCTTCCGGGCAGAATCCCGTGTGGGGTCGCGGCGGGCGGCACCTCATTTTCAGCAGCGGCTCCAGCCTCAATCTCCTTGACGTTCCGACCGGCCGAACGACAACTATCGTCAGCGGTCTGGGCAAGGTGAGCGAGCCGACATGGTCCTTCTAAGCCCCCCACCGCACGCGCATCCCATGAGATTACTTCCTTACGTTCAGCTTTTCGCCGCAGCCGCCCTGGCCCTCGCCACGGTTTCCTGCAAAACAAACCCCAAGGACGAATTCGCGGGGGTTGATGGTGATTTCGTCAGCGGTGTTCCGTTGCCCAGCCGTCAGGATGGCGCGGCCTTCATGGGTGGCAATGTTGCCAAGGGGCAGTTTCCGCCCGTGCAGTTCGGTTACGACAGTTTTGAAGTCAGCCCCTCCGAGCTGAGCAAGGTTCAGGCCGTGGCCGAGGCCATGAAGGGTTCGCGCAGCGACATGATCATTGCCGGCTTTACCGACGAGCGCGGCACGGAGGAATACAACCGCGGCTTGGGCGAGCGCCGTGCGTTGGCCGTGCGCGAGGTGCTTATTTCCCAGGGAGTCAGCGGCGGCCGCGTTCAGACGGTCAGCTTCGGCGAGGAAATGCCGATCGACTCCGGCGGCGGCGAGGCGGCCTGGGCGGCCAACCGCCGCGCCGAGTTCGGGGTGATCCGCTGATTTCTCCCTCCGTGCCGGTTCCCCTTCTGGATCTGCGCCTGCAATACGGGCAGGTGAAAGACGACGTGGTGCGTCGCCTCGACGCGTTGCTCGAGAGTCAGCATTTCATCCTCGGTCCGCCGGTGGAGGAATTGGAGTCGGCCGTGCGTGACTACACCGGCTGCGGACACGCCATCGGCACGTCGTCCGGCACCGACGCGCTGCTGGCCATCTTCATGGCCATGGGCATCGGCCGCGGTGATGCCGTCATCACCACGCCCTACACATTCTTCGCCACCGCCGGATGTATCCACCGCGTGGGGGCCGAGCCGGTCTTTGTCGACATCGATGCCGCGACCTACAACCTCGATCCCGCCCGGTTGGAAGAATGCCTGCGCAAAAAATGCCGCAGCGGTCCGGACGGCCGTTTGCTCACCGCCGCGGGCAACCGTGTGCGGGCCATCATGCCGGTGCATTTGTTCGGATGCGTGTGTGACATGGATCGCATCGGTGCTCTCGCGGCCGAGTTCGATCTTCCCGTCATCGAGGATGCCGCGCAGGCCATCGGGGCCGATTATCCCTCGGCCGACGGCCGGACTTTGCGGGCCGGGGCCATCGGCGAGGCGAGTTACTTTAGTTTTTTCCCGTCGAAAAACCTCGGGGCTTTCGGCGATGCCGGCATGGCCACGTGCCGGGATGCGGCGCTGGCGGCGGAGATCAAACTCATGCGTAACCACGGGATGGGGACGCAATACCATCATGAGAAGGTCGGCGGAAACTTCCGCCTTGATGCCATGCAGGCCGTCATTCTCTCGGCCAAGCTGCCGCATCTCGACCCATGGCACGCATCTCGCAGGCGCAACGCCGCGCTTTACCGCGAGGAATTTGCCCGGCTCGGTCTGCTCGACCAGATCACGCTGCCGGTCGAGCCTTACGCCGCATCGGGCATCGTCAATCACCACATCTACCACCAATACGTCGTGCGGGTTCCGGGGCGGGATCAGGTGCGCCAAAAACTGACCGCGGCTGGCATCGGGTGTGCCGTCTACTACCCGGTGCCGCTGCACTTGCAGGAATGTTTCGCTTCGCTCGGCCACGGGGTGGGGGATTTTCCCGCGGCGGAAAAAGCGGCCAAGGAATCGCTGGCCCTGCCGGTTTATCCCGAGCTGACCGACGGGCAAATCCGCGAGGTGGCCGAGGGTTTGGCGGCGAGCCTAGGCTGAAGCCGCAGGCAGGACCACTCGCGTGTTGTTCTTGGACCTCGTGGTCAGGCCGATTTCCCCCGCTTGAATACAGCCAGCTTTCTAGCTAGGATGAAAGGATGCCCAGCCATTCCACCCTTTCCCTCGGGACCTTCGAGGCCAAGAACAAGCTCTCCGCGCTGGTTGAGATCGCCTCGAAGGGAGGGAGGATTTGGATCACGAAGCGGGGCCGTCGCGTCGCGTTGCTGAGTGCGGGCGACGAGGGCCCCCGGGCTCCAGTCGGGGACTTGGTGGCGGCCTTCCGCGACATCAGGAACCGGGCCAAGAAGGGACGCCCTTCGCTGAAGTCCCTCATCGAGGAGGGGCGGCGTTGAGCCAGGCGGTGGTGGACGCCTCCCTCTGCGGGGCGTGGATTCTGCCCGATGAAGCCTCTCCTCGGGCGGAAAAAATCCTGGCGGGGATCGCCCAAGGCTCGTTGGAGTTGGTGGTTCCGGCGCTGTGGCACTACGAGATGGTCAATTTGCTGCGATCGGCTCTTCGCCGGAAGAGAATCGGGCCGGATGATGCCCGGGCCGCCGTGGACGCGCTGGCCCTCGTGCCTGTCGTCCATGAGGATATTCCGGAAGCCAGCGCGAGGAGGCGGATCCTCTATCTTGCTGGCCAATTCGACCTTTCTGCCTATGACGCCGCCTATCTGGAGCTGGCCGACCGCTTCAAGATTCCCCTCCATTCCGCGGACGGCAAATTAGTGGCTGCGGCGACCCGATTGGGATTGCTTTCGTAGCCGGATCCCAAGCCCCGCTGGCCCAGCGGGCTGCTGCCTGGATTGGCCACCCCGCCGATTTCCGAGATCGGCTTTGTCCACGTCTCGCGGCAACGGAGCCTCAGTGAAATCGGCGGGCAGCCTCCGGCTTCCGCAGGGCCCGCTTGAGCCCGGCCAAGGCCGATGTATCCTGAGCGGAGCGGTGAAGAAAGCAGCGGTGCCCATGCGCTCTTCGCCCCTGCAGCGGGTCGAATAATCACCTGCGGAGATTTTTTTCAGAAAATCTCTTGCGGTGAGTCAGTGTTCCGCTAATCTCTTGCCTCCCGCACACTGACGGGGGTTCGCGAAAAGACCACGATCGCGTGGTTTTTTTGTCGCCTGAAAAAGGCACCGAATTTTTTAGCTCATGCCCACTATCAATCAACTCGTCCGCAAAGGACGTCGCAAAGTGACTTTGAAATCAAAGTCGCCCGCGCTCGTGAATTGCCCGCAGCGCCGCGGCGTGTGCGTGCAGGTCATGACCCGCACGCCGAAAAAACCCAACTCTGCGTTGCGCAAAGTGGCCAAGGTCCGCCTGACCAACGGCCAGGAAGTCATCGCCTACATTCCGGGCGAGGGGCACAACCTGCAAGAGCACTCGATCGTGCTCGTGCGCGGTGGCCGGGTCAAAGATCTTCCCGGTGTCCGTTACCACATCGTGCGCGGTTCGCTCGATACCCTCGGAGTCGATGGACGTCGTCGCTCCCGCTCCAAATACGGGTCGAAGCGCCCGAAGGCCGGCGCTGAGGCCGCCAAAAAGTAACCCCTGATTTTTCACGACCATGGCACGCAGACGCAGAGCAACAAGACGCACAGTCCTCGGAGACAGCCGCTACGGCAGCTTGATGGTGACCCGCCTCATCAACACGGTGATGCGCGACGGCAAGAAGTCGACGGCCGAGTCGATCGTTTACACCGCGATTGAAAAATGCCGCGAAGGCAGCGATGCCGTCGATCCGCTTGACGTCCTGAACAAGGCCCTCGACAACGTGCGCCCCCGCCTCGAAGTCAAATCCCGCCGGGTGGGCGGTGCGACTTACCAGGTGCCGATGGAAGTTCCGGCCGATCGCCAATACGCCTTGGCCATGCGCTGGATCGTCACTTTTGCCTCGAAACGCAAGGCCGTCCCGATGAAGGAGGCCCTGGCCACCGAACTCAAAGACGCTGCCAACGGCCAAGGTAACGCCATCAAGAAGCGCGACGAAATGCACAAGATGGCCCAAGCCAACCGCGCCTTCGCCCACTTCCGCTGGTAAAGATCCAGATGTCCGCCACTGCCACAGCCCCGGCCGCCACGGCCAACCCGAACTCGCCGGACCGCGCCTTTCCGCTGGAGAAGACGCGCAACATCGGCATCTGTGCCCACATCGACGCGGGCAAGACGACCCTGACCGAGCGCATTCTTTTCTACACCGGCATGATCCACAAGATCGGCGAGGTGCACGAGGGAACGACGGTGACGGATTGGATGGAGCAGGAGCGTGAGCGCGGCATCACCATCACCTCGGCGGCCACCACCTGCGCGTGGTTGCAGAAGCCGGAGGCGGACGTTTTCAAGCTTTTCGAGGGCATCAACATGCGGGTCAACATCATTGACACGCCGGGCCACGTGGACTTCACCGCCGAAGTCGAGCGCTCGCTGCGCGTGCTCGACGGCGCCATCGCCGTGTTCTGCGGGGTGGCGGGAGTGCAGCCGCAGTCCGAAACCGTCTGGCGTCAGGCCACCAAATACAACGTCCCGCGCATTGCCTTCGTCAACAAGATGGACCGCACCGGCGCCGACTTCAACGCCGCCGTCGAGAGCATGCGCACCAAGCTGGGTGCCAATGTCTGGCCTATTCTCATTCCCCTCGGCAAGGAGGACCACCTCACCGGCCAGATCGACGTGGTCAACCAGAAAGCGGTTATTTTCTCCGACAGCGACGTGATGGGCTCGGTCTACGAGGTCACGGATATCCCGGCCGACCACCAAGAAATGGCCAAGAAAGCCTACGAGGATCTCGTCACCCAGATGACTGATCTGGATGAGGAAATCGGTATGATGTTCCTCGAGGAAAAGCCGATCACCAAACAGGACCTCAAGGCGGCCATCCGCCGTCAGACGATTGCCAACCGCTTCGTTCCCGTCGCCGGGGGCTCCGCCTTCAAGAATAAGGGTGTGCAGTATCTCGTCGATTCCGTGGTCGATTATCTGCCCGGTCCGCTGGACATTCCGCCGGCCAAGGGTCAGGACCCGGACGACGCCAGGCCGATCGAAGCGGTGGCCAGCGACCACGCCAATTTTTCCTCGCTCGCTTTCAAACTCTGGAGCGATCCCTTCGTCGGCAAGCTGGTTTTCTTCCGTGTTTATTCCGGCAAGCTCTCCAAGGGCGACACGGTTTACAATCCGCGCACCCGCAAGCGTGAGCGTATCAGCCGCCTCATTCAGATTCAGGCCGACAAACGCGAGGACATCGACACCTGCTATGCCGGCGACATCGCCGCGATTGTCGGTATTCGCAACATCACCACGGGCGACACGCTTTGCGACGAGGACCACGCGATCCTGCTCGAGCCTCCTTCGTTTCCCGATCCGGTCATCTCCATGGCCATCGAGCCGAAGACCAAGGTTGACCAGGAAAAAATGGGCATCGCCCTGCAGCGCCTGGCTGAGGAAGACCCGACCTTCCGCGTCTTCACCCACGAAGAAACCGGTCAGACCATCATCGCCGGCATGGGCGAGTTGCACCTCGAGATCATTCGCGATCGCATGATGCGTGAGTTCAAGGTCGATGCCAACGCGGGCAAGCCGCAGATCGCCTACAAGGAGACCATTATGCTCCCCGCGGACGGCGAAGGAAAACTGATCAAGCAGTCCGGCGGCCGCGGTCAATATGGCCACGTCATCGTCAAGATCCAGCCGAACGAGCGCGGCAAGGGCCTGACCATCGAGAACAAGATCGTCGGCGGCACCATTCCGAAGGAATACATTCCGGCCTGCATCAAGGGCGTCGAGGAAGCCGTCCTCAATGGCATCATCGGCGGCTACCCCGTGATCGACGTCCACGTTGACATCGTCGACGGATCCTTCCACGAGGTGGATTCGAACGAAATGGCGTTCAAGCTTGCGGCCATTTTCTCCTTCAAGGATGCGATGAAGAAGGCCAAGGCCATTCTCCTCGAGCCGGTCATGAAGGTGGAAAACATCACCCCGGATGAGTTTCAGGGCGACATCATGGGCGACCTCAACCGTCGGCGGGCCAAGATCCTCGGGATCGACACCAAGGGCCATCTCTGCACCATCACGGCCGAGGTTCCGTTGGCCGAAATGTTCGGCTATGCCACAGCCATCCGCTCACTTTCCAAGGGGCGCTCCTCCTACTCGATGGAGCCGTCACACTTCGAGCAGGTGCCTGCCCAGGTGCTTGCCGCCGTCCTCGACAACCAGAAAAAATAGCGCCATGGCCGCCCAAAAAATACGCATTCGCCTCAAAGCTTTCGACCACACGCTGCTCGACCGCTCGGTTCTCGAAATTGTCGAGACGGCCAAGCGCAGCGGATCCCAGATCGCCGGCCCCGTGCCGCTCCCGACCAAAATTGAGCGCTGGACGGTGAACCGCTCGCCCCACGTGGACAAAAAGTCCATGGACCAATTTGAGCGCCGCACCCACAAGCGCCTGCTCGACATCATCGACCCGACGGCCAAAACGGTGGACGAACTCCGCCGCCTCAATCTCCCGGCTGGCGTGGACATCAACATCCAGATCTAGAAACGACCATGAGCATCGGATTACTCGGAAAAAAACTCGGGATGACCCGGGTCTACGACGACAAGGGCGTTTCGACCCCGGTCACCGTCATTGCCGCCGCCGGCAACAAAGTCCTGCAGGTCAAGACGGCAGAGAGCGATGGCTATGTCGCCGTGCAGGTTGGCTTCGACGACCAGAAGCCCTCACGCGTTCCCCAGGCGCAAGCCGGGCACTTTGCCAAAACTTCGGCCACACCAAAGCGCTTCATCCGCGAGTTCCGGAACGGCGTTTCCGAAGCGGGAACCGACTTGTCGGTCACGACTTTCGAAGTTGGTCAGTTCGTCGACGTCATCGGCCAGTCCAAGGGCAAAGGCTTTCAGGGCGCGATGAAGCGGCACAACTATCAGGGGCAGCCGATGAGCCACGGCTCGATGATGCACCGCCGCACCGGCGCCATCGGCAACCGCTCCACCCCGGGCCGCGTGTGGAAAAATATGGGCATGCCCGGTCACATGGGCGACGAACGCGTCACCGTGCAAAATTTGCAGATCGTCCAAGTCCGCGAGGAGGACGGAATCATCCTTGTCAGCGGCGCCATTCCCGGAGCCAAGGGAACCTATGTGGTTGTCCGCCCGGCCAAGAAGAAGATCGCCAAGAAGAAGTAACATGAGCGCCAAAATTCTCACCGCCGACGAGGCCCGCAAGGCCAACATTGCCCTGATCGAAAACGGCAAGGGCACGCAGGCCGTCCACGATGTGGTTGTCGCCCTGCGCGCCGCCCGCCGTTCCGGCTCGGCCAATACCAAGACCAAGGCGGAAGTCAGCTTTTCCGGGGCCAAGCCCTGGCGTCAAAAAGGCACCGGCCGGGCCCGCGCCGGCTACAAGTCCTCGCCGGTTTGGCGCGGCGGTGGCGTGGTCTTCGGACCCAAGCCCCGCGACTACTCCAAGAAAACACCCAAGTCGGTGCGCCGCCTCGCTCTCCGCAAGGCCCTGAGCGCCCGCATCCTTGCCGGCGATGTCCTCATCGTGGACGCCCCGGCCATTCCGGATGGCAAGACAACCAAGTTCCTCGCCTACGTGGCGGAGAATGCGAAGGACGCGCGCAAGGTCTTGGTGGTTTCACCCTCCTTCGACGAGACGACATGTCGCGCGGCCCGCAACCTCGGCCACGTGCTCCTCATGAATGCTTCCGATGTGAATGCGGAGCATTTCCTCGCTTTCGACAAAATCCTCCTGACCGGCGAGGCGCTGGCCAAAATCTCCGAAAGGATGGCAGCATGAAAGAGCCCTTTGACATCATCCGCACGGTCCGCCTGACCGAAAAAGCCACCCTCCTGACCGAGAAGGGCAACAAATACGTCTTCGAAGTCAACCCGGCGGCGAACAAGCTGGAAATCAAGAAGGCGATCGAAAGCCTCTTCCAGAAAAAGGTCGTCTCCGTCAACACGGCCAACTACGCGGGCAAGAAAAAGCGTGAACGCCGTCCGGATTTCGGCCGCCGTCCGCATTGGAAAAAAGCCATCGTCACGCTCAAGGCGGGCGAGAAACTTGACCTCGTCTAAACCACTCTCACGCCATGGCTCTTAAAACTTTCCGTCCACTCACTCCGGCTGCCCGCTTCAAGGCCCTCCCGAGCTTCGAGGAGATCACGAAGAAGAAACCCGAGAAAGGCCTGCTGACCACGCGCAAGCGCACCGGGGGCCGCAACAATCAGGGGCGTCTGACCTGCCGTCACATCGGCGGTGGACACAAGCGCAAGCTGCGCCTGATTGATTTCAAGCGCCGCAAGCATGGCGTCAGCGCGGAGGTCATCGCCATCGAATACGATCCCAACCGCACGGCCCGCATCGCCCTCTTGCAATATCCCGACGGCGAGAAGACCTACATTCTGGCCCCCGACGCCCTCAAAGTTGGCATGCAAGTCACGTCCGGGCCGGAAGCCGCTCCGCAGGTGGGCAATGCGCTCCCGCTGGCTAAAATTCCCCCGGGTTCCGCCATCCACAACATCGAGTTGATGCCCGGTCGCGGCGGCCAGATCGCCCGCAGCGCCGGCCAGCAAGCATTTCTCAACAACCGCGAAGGCGGCTACGCCCTGGTCAAGCTGCCCTCCGGTGAAATCCGCAAGATCATCGACACGTGCTACGCCACGATGGGCCAGGTCGGCAACAGCGAGCACATGAACGTCTCCGGTGGCAAGGCCGGGCGCTCCCGCTGGCTGGGCATCCGCCCGACCGTGCGCGGCATGGTCATGAACCCGATCGACCACCCGATGGGCGGCGGCAACGGCAAGAGCAAGGGCGGCGGCGGACGCCACCACCCGATGAGCCCTTGGGGACAGCTTTCCAAGGGGTTCAAGACCCGCAAGAAACACAAACCGTCGGACCGCTTCATCGTGGAGCGCCGCAAGAAGAAGTAAGCCATGGGTAGATCGCTCAAAAAGGGCCCGTTCGTCGAGGCCCACCTGCTGGAGAAAATCGACCGTCTGAATGAAGGCGGGGCGAAAAAGCCAATCAAAACCTGGTCCCGCCGTTCGATGATCACCCCCGATTTCGTCGGGCACACCTTCCTCGTGCACAACGGGAAAATTTTCAATTCAGTTTTCGTCACGGAGAACATGGTCGGGCACAAGCTCGGTGAGTTCTCGCCCACGCGTATCTTTAAGAAACACGGATCGCATACGGCGAAAGTGACGAAATAAAAGTGGCTTGGATCGGCAGGTTTGCCCTGGCCGGGTGTCTATGGATCACCCTGGCCGGAGACGCCTCCGCCCAAAGTCGCAGTTCTTTGACAGACCGAGATTCTGGGGACGCCGCCAAAGTGGCGCGTCTCAACGAGCAGTTATTGCTCGCCCGCGAGTCTATCCGCAGCCTGACCGAAAGTCTGGCCCTGGCCAATAGCGAGGCCGAGGTCTTCAAGCGCCAGGCTGAAGACTTGCAGGCAAAATTCGACGCCTTGGCTCCGACCGCCGAGAGCGGCGGGGAAATTGGCGAGCGTCTGCTCTCCACCATCAACGAACTGACCCGGCAGCAAAAAGAAAATGCCGTGCTCATCGAGCGCTTGCTGGCCGTGTCCGAAGGGGTGCAAATTTTCCTCAAAAGTGTCGAATCCGCCGACAACGAAGAGCGCGAAGCTTTCGAAAAAGAGTTGCAGACCCGGGCGGCTGACGAGGCCGACCCCGAAGCCCAGGCTGAGGCCAAGTCGTTGTTGGAGATTGCCACCCGCTCGCGGACCGCGCAGGCTGAGGCTCGCGCAAGGCTCGAGGGCGAACTCCGCGCCGTCGACCGCCTGATCGGGGTCGGTGCCGCCGACGAGATCGATGCAGACGCGGCGGGACCAACGCTGACTGATGCTTCGGTCGTCGAGGTCAAACCCGAATTCTCCCTCGTCGTGGCCAACATCGGCCGCGGGGTTGGTGTGCGCGTCGGAATGCCGTTCCAAGTCTGGCGCGGCAACCGCCGGGTCGGGGAAGTCAGTGTCATTGACGTGCGGGACCGCATCAGCGGGGCCGTCGTCCAGAATCTTGTGTCCGAAGAGGATCCAATCCAAGTCGGCGACCGCCTCCGGGTGGACGCCCGCCGCTAGAAAACCAAAACGAAAAATTTTAATTAAATGGAAACCAGATCGATTTACCGGTTCGCCCGCATCTCGCCCTTCAAGGCGCGCGAGGTGACGCGCGAAATCCAGGGGCTGCCCGTCAAGCAGGCCCTTGATTTGCTGGCCTTCACCCCGAAGAAGGCTGCCGGCCTCATTGCCAAGACGCTGAAGAGTGCCGTGGCCAACGCCGAGAACAATCATCAGGCCCGCGTCGAAGCGCTCGTCGTGCGCGAAGCCGTGGTGGGTGAGGGGCCGACCCTCGATCGTTTCCAGCCCAAGGCCCGCGGCAGCGCCGGCCCGATCCGCAAACGCAGCAGCCACATCCGCATCGTCGTGACCGACGAGATCGAAATCTCCACCCGCGAGACCCGGAAGGCCGCGAAGAAAAAGACCTCCGCCAAGAAGCCCGCCGCGAAAAAAGTCGCGGTCAAGAAACAGGCCGAACCGGCCGAAGCAGCCGCGCCTGCGGCAGAGGAAACCAAATAAGACCATGGGACAAAAAGTTCACCCGATCGGCTTCCGACTCCCCCTGTCCCGTGACTGGGGCTCGAAGTGGTATGCCTCGCGCAAAGATTTCGCCGACCATCTGCACGCCGACCTCAAAATCCGCGAGTATCTCAAGGCCAAACTCCGCCAGGCCGCCGTCTCCAAGATCGTCATCGAACGCGCCTGGAACAGCGTGCGTGTGACCATTTACACCGCCCGTCCGGGCCTCGTCATCGGCCGCAAAGGATCCGAGATCGAGAACATGACCCGCGAAGTCTCGGCCATCTCGGGCGACAAGCAGGTCAAGATTGACATCCAGGAAATCCGCTCGCCCGAGACCGAGGCGCAGCTCGTGGCCGAGAGTGTCGGCGGCCAGCTCGAGCGCCGTATTTCCTTCCGGCGCGCGATGAAGAAAGCCGTCCAGATCGCCATGGAGCAGGGCGCGCTCGGCATCAAGATCCGTTGCGCCGGCCGTCTTGGCGGGGCGGAAATCGCCCGCACCGAGTGCTACCGCGATGGCAAGGTGCCGCTTCACACCATGCGCACCCCGATCGACTACGGCTTTGCCGAGGCCAAGACCATCGCCGGCACCGTCGGGATCAAGTGCTGGATTTGCAAGGCCGAGGAAGCTCCGGCCAAACCCGAGCGTGAAGAAACCTCGATCCCGCCTCCGGCTCCCGCCGCCATCGTCTGACAACCTTTAGGAGATACCTGCCATGCCTTTGATGCCCAAACGCGTAAAGTTCCGGAAGTCCCAGCGGGGAAGCCGCAAAGGAACCGCTTCGCGCACCACCAACATCGATTTCGGCGAGTTCGCCCTGCAAACGCTCGAGCGCGCCTGGATCACGAACATCCAAATCGAGGCCGCCCGTGTGGCCCTCACGCGCAACATGAAGCGCAAGGGCAAACTCTGGATCCGCATGTTTCCCGACAAGTCCGTGACGTCCCGCCCGCCGGAAACCCGCATGGGCAAGGGCAAAGGTGCGCCCGAATACTGGGTGGCCGTCGTCCGCCCGGGCAACATCCTGTTCGAACTCGACGGAGTGACGGAAACCGTGGCCCGCGAGTCGCTGCGCCTCGCTGCCGACAAGCTGCCCATCCGCACCAAGTTCATCTCCCGCCACCACGCCGCCTGACGCCATGAAGACCAAGGAAATTTCCGAACTCAGTCTCGACGAACTGCGCGGCCGTAAGCGCGAGCTTCGCCACGAGATATTTAACCTCCGCCTCCAGCAGCAAAGCGGGCAGTTGGAGAAGCCCTCCGCCATCCGCACCCTGCGCCGCGAGGCCGCGCGGGTGGAAACCTTCCTCACGCACAAATTGAAAACAGCCCAATCATGAGCGACACCGCCACTCCCACCGCCCCCGCCCCATCGCGTGGGATCCGCAAATCTCTCGTCGGCGAAGTCGTCTCGGACAAGATGGACAAAACCGTCGTTGTCCGCACGGTCAGCCGCGTGCCGCACCCGCGCTTCGGCAAGATCGTCAAGCAGACCGCCAAGTTTCACGCCCACGACGAGAAGAACGAAGCCAAGCTGGGCGACAAAGTCCGGATCACGGAAACCCGTCCGCTCAGCCGCCTGAAGCGCTGGCGCCTGGTCGAGATCCTCAAACACTAAAGCTGCCATGATCCAACTCCGCTCCCGTCTCGATGTCGCCGACAACACCGGCGCCCGCATGGCCACCATGATCGGTGTCATCGGCAAAAAATCGGCCTTCGCCCGGGTCGGCGATGTCATCACGGCCAACGTGCGGGAAGCTTCCGCCGGTGGCACGGTCAAGAAGGGCGAAGTCGTCCGCGCCGTCATCGTCCGCACCCGCCAGCCGCTCAAGCGCGCCGACGGTTCGGCGCTGCGCTTCGACAGCAACGCCATTGTCATCATCGACAAGGACCTCAATCCCCGCGGCACCCGCATCTTCGGACCGGTGGCCCGCGAACTGCGCGAGAAAAATTTCATGAAAATTGTTTCCCTGGCCCCGGAGGTGCTATGAACCGCCTGAAATCACACGTCAACAAGGGCGACATCGTCCGTGTCATCTCCGGCAACCACCGCGGAGCCGAAGGCAAAATTTTGCAGGTCATCCGGGGCAAAGATCAGGTCCTCATCGAGGGCGTGCGCATGGTCAAGAAGCACACGCGCAAGTCCCAGGACCATCCCAATGGCGCGATTGTCGAGCGCGAGGGCCCCATTCACCTGTCCAACGTCAAGCGGATCGAAGCCGCCGAAAAAAACAAGGAGACCGCCAAGGCCAAGGCCAAGCCCAAGGCGAAGTAACCTATGGAAGTCGAACTTTACAAAGAATACACCGATCGCGTCGTGCCGGCGCTCAAGACCAAGCACGGCTACGCCAATCCGCATCAAGTGCCGCGGGTCAGCAAAATCGTGATCAACACCTCCATCGGCTCCGCCCCGGATACGAAGGAAGCCTTGGAAATCGCCGTGACCGAACTGCGGACGATCACCGGCCAGAGTCCGGTGCGCACGGTTTCGAAGAAGAGCATCTCGAACTTCAAGCTGCGCAAGGATCAGCCGATCGGTGCCAAGGTCACGCTGCGCGGCCGGAACATGTATGAGTTTCTCGAGCGCCTGATCAAGGCGGCCCTGCCGAAGATCCGCGACTTTCGCGGCATCTCGCCCAAGGCCTTTGATGGCCAGGGCAACTACACCCTCGGGGTGCCCGACCAGAGCATCTTTCCCGAAATTGAACTCGACAAAATCAAGCGCAACATCGGGTTCGACGTGACCATTGTCACCACCGCCCCCACTGATGAGGAAGCCAAGTCGCTGCTCAGCGAGTTGGGCATGCCCTTCACCGACCGAGCCAAACCCGCGGCCAAGAAAGCCCCAACTGAATGAACACCGATCCCATCGCCGATCTTCTCACCCGCATCCGCAACGCCACCCGTTCGGGCAAGGCCGAATTGCTCATTCCCTACTCGCGCCTCAAGGCCGACATGGCGGCCATCCTCAAAAAGGAAGGCTACATCACCGACTTCGAGGTGAAGTCGGAAGGGCGCGCGCAGTTGCGCATCGTGAACAAATTCGCCGGCAAGACCCCCGCCATCACCGGACTCAAGCGCATCAGCCGCCCCGGTTTGCGACGCTATGTCGGCTCGACCGAAATTCCCCGCGTCCTCGGCGGCATGGGTATTTCCATTTTGTCCACCCCTCGCGGGGTGCTCAGCGGCCGCGACGCGCGCCGTCAGAAAGTTGGCGGTGAACTGCTCGCCTACGTTTGGTAAGGAGAAAATTATGTCCCGCATTGGCAAAAAACCCGTTTCGCTTCCGCCCAAGGTCAAAGTCAACCTGTCCCCCGACCGCTCCGTGCAGGTCGAGGGACCGAAGGGCAAACTCTCCTGGCGCTTGCCCGAGGGCATCGAGGGAAAAATCGAGGGGGAAACCCTCCAGCTTGAGCGCAAGTCGGAGGAGCGTCAGGTCCGCGCCCTGCACGGTCTGGCCCGGGCCCTGCTCAACAACATGGTTACCGGCGTGAGCACCGGTTTCACCCGTCAACTCGAAATTCAGGGCGTCGGTTTCAAGGCCGCCGTTCAGGGGCAGAAGCTCAACCTTTCCCTCGGATTTTCCCATCCCGTGGTCTTTGACATCCCGCAGGAGATCAAGATCACGGTCAACGAGAACACCAAGCTCCTCATCGAGGGCATCGACCGCCAGTTGGTCGGCCAGGTTGCGGCCAATATCCGCGCCTACTACCCGCCGGAGCCCTACAAGGGCAAGGGCGTGCGCTACTCCGACGAGCAGGTTCGCCGCAAGGAAGGCAAAACCGTCCAGTAACCGCCATGACACGCTCCGAAAAAACCAAGATCCGCCACAAGCGCCTCCGGAAGAAAGTTTCCGGCACGCCCGAGCGGCCCCGTCTCTCCGTCCACTTCTCCGGCCGCCACATCCGCGCCCAGGTCATCGACGATTCGAACGGCCTGACCCTTGCCGCGGCCAGCACGCAGGAAAAAGCCGCCGCCGCCGGGGCCAACGTGGCCAACGCCCAGACCGTCGGCAAATTGCTGGCCGAGCGTTCGAAGAAAAAATCCGTCTCCAAAGTCGTCTTTGACCGCGGTGGTTTCCAATACCACGGCAAGGTCAAGGCCCTCGCCGAGGCCGCGCGTGAAGCCGGCCTGGAATTCTAGATAAACGCCCATGCCTCCTAACGCCCGCAACACCGGCCGCCGCGACAACAACCGCGGTCGCAACGAACCCAAACAACCTTCCGACACGGTCGAGAAAGTCGTCTTCATCAACCGCTGCGCCAAGGTCGTCAAGGGCGGCCGCCGCTTCAGCTTCAGCGCCCTCATCGTCACCGGCGACCACAAGGGTCGCGTCGGCTGCGGTTTCGGCAAGGCCAAGGAGGTCGCCGAGGCCATCCGCAAAGCCTCGGACTCCGCCCGCAAGGCGATGAAAAATTTCTCGCTCGCGCAGAACACCATCCCGCACGAAGTCACCGGCGAGTTCGGCGGCGGCCGCGTGCTCCTGCGTCCGGCCTCGCCCGGCACCGGCATCATCGCCGGCGGCGGCGTCCGTGCCGTTTGCGAGGCGGTCGGCATCCGTGATGTCCTGGCCAAGTCGCTCGGCTCGAACAACCACGCCAATGTGGTCAAGGCGACGCTCGAAGCCCTCTCCAAACTCCGCCCGCGCGAGGATATTTTCCGCCTGCGCGGCCTCAAGATGAAACCCACCAAAGCGGAGGCCGCCATTGAGGTGGCCGCGTCCTGACGACCATGCGACTGCACAACCTCTCACCACGGCCCGGCGCGAAGAAGCGCCGCAAGCGCCTCGGCTCCGGCGAAAGCTCGGGTCACGGCAAAACCAGCGGCAAGGGCCACAAGGGCCAGAAGGCCCGCTCCGGCGGCAGCATCCGCCTCGGTTTCGAGGGCGGACAGATGCCCCTCATCCGGCGTCTGCCCAAGCGTGGCTTCAACAACGCCGCTTTCAAAACGCGTTTTGCCATCGTCAACCTTGACGATCTCAATGAATTTGCCGACGGCACCGCGATCGACGAGGCCATGCTGCGCAAGGCCGGCTTGGTTCGTGGCAAGATCGACGCGGTCAAAATTCTCGGTCGCGGCGAACTGACCAAGAAGGTCAGCATCAGCGGGGCCAAGTTCAGTGAAACGGCCAAGCGCAAGATCGAGGCCGCGGGCGGCAGTATTGCTTAAGGTCCGCCCGGACGCCGCATGATCTCCGCCTTTACCAACATCTTCAAGATTCCGGAGCTGCGGCAACGTGTGCTCTTCACCCTCGCGATGATCGTCATCGTGCGGGCCGGTTCGGTCATTTCGACCCCCGGGGTCAATGCGGAAGTCCTGCGTCAGTGGTTCCTCAACGTGGCCGACGCGCAGACCGGCGGCGGGGTGGCGGCCCTCTTCAATCTTTTCAGCGGTGGCGCGCTGGGCCATGCGGCTATTTTTGCACTTGGCATCATGCCCTTCATCAGCGCCTCGATCATGCTGCAACTCATGACGGCCGTGGTGCCGCGCCTCGGGCGTCTGGCCCGCGAAGACGGCGGGCGGCAGAAAATTTCGCAATACACGAGATACCTGACCCTCGCGCTCTGCGTGCTCCAAGGCTACCTGCTTGCGCTTTCGTTCGAGAGCCCTGAATCGAACCCCTTTCTCCCCGGCATCACCGACACGATCAATCGCATCGGCATTCCCCTGGTCTCCGACCCCGGGCTCGGTTTCCGCCTGCTGACCGTCGTCACCATGACGGCGGGCACCATGTTCCTTGTCTGGCTGGGTGATCAAATCACCGAGCGGGGCATCGGCAACGGGATTTCGGTCATCATCACCGTTGGCATTCTGGCCCAGTTGCCCGCCGGTTTGATTCAGGCGTGGCGCACCTTCGTCCCCTCGGGTGGTGAAGCGGCCGCCGTCAGCCCGGTCGTGCTGGTTCTGCTCATCGCTTTCCTCATCATTGTTATTGCCGCGGTCATCGCGGTGACGCAGGCGACGCGACGGATCACCGTGCAATACGCCAAGCGCGTGGTGGGGCGGAAAGTCTACGGCGGGCAGTCGCAATACATGCCGCTGAAAGTCAACTACGCCGGCGTCATGCCGATCATTTTTGCCCAGGCCATTCTGCTTTTCCCCTCGACGATTCTGAGCATGGCCTTCCCGGCGCAACGCTGGGCCAATGAGCTTTCCGCCATGCTGGCCACCGGTTGGCCGCACTACGTGCTTTTCGGCGGGATGATTTTCTTCTTCAGCTATTTCTGGGTCGCCACCCAGTTCCAGCCCGCGCAAATCGCCGACGACCTCAAGAAGTATGGCGGGTTCATTCCGGGGGTGCGTCCGGGCAAGCCGACGGCCGATTTCCTTGATTACACCATGACCCGGCTGACTTTTGCCGGGGCGATTTTCCTCACGCTCATCGCCATTTTACCCCAATTGCTCTCGAGTGGCATGAATGTGCCCTACATGACAGCCCAGTTTTTCGGCGGAACGGGCATGCTCATCATTGTCGGCGTGACCCTCGATACCATGCGGCAGGTCGAAACCTATCTGCTCCAGCGGCACTACGACGGCTTCCTACGCCGGGGCAAGTTGCGCGGGCGTTTTGAGCGCACGGCCGGGGGTGCCGGAAACGTGATTTCTTCCTCGGCCCTTGTCTGGATCTATGTCGGCCTCGGTCTCATCGTCATCGCGGGTATGGCCGCCTATCTCGCCAGCGGCAATTAGCCGTGGCTGTCCGTGTGTTTGAGCATTTTTCTTTTCTGGCTGCGATGATTCCGATCAAGAACGAGCGCGAGATCCAGCAGATGCGGGTGGCTTGCCAGGCCGCCGGAACGGTGCTGGACCGTCTGGAAACTCTGGTCACGCCGGGCATGACCACGCGGGACATCGACGAGGCGGCGGCGCAATTCATCGCCGAGGCCGGGGCCAAAAGCGCTTTTCTCGGCTACCGCAAGTTTCCCGGGCATCTGTGCGTCTCGGTCAACGAGGAGGTCGTGCATGGTATCGGCGGCGACCGCCGGCTGGCCTACGGTGACATTCTCAAGCTCGATGTCGGTGTGATCAAGGATGGCTGGATTGGCGACAATGCCACCACGATCAGGATCGGTGTCGTCCCGCCCGCGGTCGACCGCCTGGTCGAGGACACGGCGCGCATTTTGCACGATGTCATCCCGCACGTGACCCACGGGCGCCGGGTGGGGGATATCTCGGCCTTTATCGAGCAGGCCGCCCTGGCCCGCGGGTATTCGGTGGTCCGCGAATTTGTCGGCCACGGGGTCGGGCGGAAATTGCACGAAGACCCGCAGATTCCCAACTTTGGCAAAGCCGGCCGCGGGCCGAAGCTCAAGGCAGGAATGACCTTGGCGATCGAGCCGATGATCAACCTCGGGGCTGCCGGGATCCGTATCCTCGACGACAAATGGACCGTGGTCACGGCCGACGGCCTCCCCTCCGCGCATTTTGAACACACTGTTCTGGTCACAAAAGATGAACCGGAAGTTTTGACATGGCGAAAAAAGACGCTATTGAAGTAGAGGGTAAAGTGGTCGAGCTGCTGCCGAACACGATGTTCCGGGTTGAATTGCCCAATGGACATCGTCTTCTTGCGCACATCTCGGGCAAGATGCGCCTGCACTTCATTCGCATCCTGCCTGGTGATACGGTCATGCTCGAGTTGTCTCCCTACGACTTGAGCAAGGGCCGCATCACCTATCGCCGCAAATAAAAGAAAACCAACCGATGAAAGTTAGAGCCTCAGTCAAACGCCTTTGCGAAAGCTGCCGGGTCATCCGGCGGAACAACGTTGTGCGCGTTGTTTGCAAGAACCCACGCCACAAACAAAGACAAGGATAACAAAGCCATGCCACGACTCCTCGGGGTGGAAATCCCGCCCAACAAACGTATCGAAGCCTCCCTGCCGTATATTTACGGGATCGGGCCAACCGTCGCCAAACGCGTGCTCGCCGAGGCCTCCATCGACCCGAACACCCGGGCCAAAGATCTCACGCCCGAGCAGATTTCGCAGATCGTGCACATCATCGGCAACAACGGCATCCTCATCGAGGGTGACCTGCGCCGTGAACTTCAGGGCAACCTGAAGCGTTTGCAGGCCATCAATTGCTACCGCGGCATCCGGCACCGTCGCGGCATGCCCGTGCGCGGCCAGCGCACCCAGACCAACGCCCGCACCCGCAAAGGGCCGCGCAAGACGGTCGGCGTGCAAAAGAATCCCGACGCCAAGGCGGGGAAAGTTTAACCACCAAGACGTATGAGCGACGAAAAGAAAGAAATGTCGGGCGAATCCCAGGACGCGCACCGCAAGGAAGAGACGGCCGCGCACCATCCGGACGCGCCGGAGGTCAAGGCGGTGGAAGCCAAGGAAGAAGCGGCTCCGGCTGCCGCGGCCGAAGCCGCGCCTGCGGCGGAGAAAAAAGCCGCCAAGCCCAAGGCCGCCAAGGGCAAGACGGCGAAGAAAAAAGAAGGCGAAGCCAAAGCCGAGGCCGCCCCTGCGCCGGTCGACGACATGCTGTCGCTCGACGCGCCCATTGCCCCGGCCAAGGTGGTCAAGGCCAAGGGGAGCAAGAACGTCTCCCAAGGCATTGCCCACGTGCTGGCCACCTTCAACAACACCATCGTCAGCATCACCGACCAGCGCGGTGCCGTCCTCGGCGCCTCCAGCGCCGGCAAAGTCGGCTTCAAAGGCTCGCGCAAGAGCACGGCCTACGCTGCGCAGCTGGTCGCGCAGGACGCCGCCCGCCAGGCCATGGGCCACGGACTCAAGGAAGTCGAAGTCCGGGTTAAAGGTCCCGGAGCCGGCCGCGAGTCCGCCATCCGCGCTCTTCAGGCGATCGGCCTCGAAATCACCGTCATCAAAGACGTCACCCCGGTGCCGCACAATGGATGCCGCCCGCCCAAAGCACGCCGCGTCTAAGCACCACACAACTTATTTCACACCATGGCTAGATACACCGGACCCAAGACCAAACTGAGCCGCCGCTTCGGCGTTTTCCTCGTCGGCTCACCCAAGCATTTCGAGCGCCGCAGTTACCCGCCAGGCATGCACGGCCAAAAGGGCATGCGCCGCAAAGTTTCCGAATACGGACTCGCCCTCGCGGAAAAGCAAAAGCTCAAGGTGCAATACGGCGTGCTCGAACGGCAGTTCCGCCGCTATTTCGAAACCGCGCTGTCCCGCCGCGGCGTCACCGGCGTGACCCTGCTCCAGTTGCTCGAGACCCGCCTGGACAACGTGGTTTACCGCCTCGGCTTCGCCCGCACGCGCACGGCCGCGCGCCAGATGGTCTCGCACGGCCATGTGCAGATCAACGGCCGCAAGAACAACATCTCTTCGGCCAACCTCAGGCCGGGTGACGTGGTGACGATCAAGGACTCGGCCAAGCCCCGCGCGCTGGCGGCCCGCCAGATGGAAGCCACGCAGATCCGCACCGTGCCCGAGTGGCTGGTGGTGGACCGCGAGAATTTCTCCGGCACCGTCTCCCGCATCCCGACCCGCGAGGAGATCGCGCCGGTGGTCAACGAGCAGCTCGTTGTCGAACTCTACTCGCGCTAAGCGGATACCTCCCACACCGCCGCCGGCGCGAGCAATCGCCCGGCGGCGTTTTGTTTCCCCCGGCAGAGTCCCGGCTCCAACCCCCCACACCCGCTCAACGCTTCCGCGTGTCTACATCAAGCATTTCGCCGTCGGAGGACACGGCGGTTTTCAAGAGCAAGTCTTTGTATTTCACGTTCATCTCGTAGAACTGTTTGTCGCCGTTTTGCTGGAGCGCGGCGGAGATGATTTCTCCGGCGGGAAAACAGTCAGCCAAAGTCGCGGTGACCAAGGCGGGGACTTCGCTCATCGAGACAGGCAGCCCTCGGGAAAAGAGCGAGGCCGCGCCGACAAACCGGCGGTCCAAGTCAATCTCGCGGATGCGGCCCTTACGCGTCACCTCGAGTTTGAGCGCCATATCCTTGTAGTCCACGTTCACATCGAAGAACGCGCGGTCGTCATCCTCGTCCACGCGGGCGGAAACAATCTCGCCGCCGGGCAGATAATCCTGCACGGCCGCGGTGACCTGTGCGGGGAGGCGGCCGATTGGGAAAGGCTCTCCGGCCAGGGCCGAAACCATGAGGAGCGTGACCAGGGCAAGTGCGGCGGGGACGGTTTTCATCGGGCGGACTTTGTGCTCGATGGGGCGAGCTTCGCAAGCCCTTGATGGCAGGCACCGGCTCAGACTTGTCAATTGACGCTCTGCGATCGTGCTGTTTTGTTTGGGATGTGCGAATGCTCGCGGTTGTTTTTGGTCTATTTTTCTGGCCCGTCCTGAGCGCCCCGGCCCTCGTTGTCGGGGATATTGACACCTTTTCCGGTGGGTCGCTTGACAACTGGCAGAAAGGGCAGGTCAACGCAGCTTTTCTGACCAACGTCGCGTCCGGCGGTCCGGCCGGGGTGGGCGACTCCTATCTGCGTTCGGTCGCCGACGGCAGTGCATCGTTCGGCCGCCTGACCGTCTTCAATGATACGCAGTGGACCGCGGACTATGGGGCCGCAGGGATAACCTCGATCAAGCTGGACCTGCTCAACGAGGGGGCCGCGCCGCTGACGATACGGCTTGCCCTGCGCAACCCATCCGCGGCGGGCTTCATTTCCACCACACCCTTCTCCCTCGGGGTCGGGAGCGGTTGGCAGACAGCGACGTTCTCCCTCACGGCGGGTGCCATGACGACGGTCGGTGCGCCCGGGACCTTCGCTACTTTCTTGTCCGCCACCAATTTTGCCCTGCGTATTCTGCATGCAACCAACACCGCGAACTTGAATGGCACCCCGGTGGTCTCGTCCTTGGGGGCCGACAACGTGACCGCTGTTCCTGAGCCCTCCGTCACGCTCCTGCTGGCCGCGAGCGGCCTCATCCTTGGATGGGCTCTGGTCCGCCGCCGCCCGCAGCTTGCCAATCCGCCCGACCTTTCCTAGCTTTGCCTTTCTTGGAGGGGTGGTAGAGCGGTTTATTGCACCGGTCTTGAAAACCGGAGAGGCGAAAGTCTCCGTGGGTTCGAATCCCACCCCCTCCGCCAGCCTTGCCGCAGGCAAGGCTTGAAACCTTCCGGTGGGATGAGGACTTGTTCGAGCCGAGCGAAGCGAGACAGGTCGTTGTGGCGATCAATCCCACCCCCTCCGCCAGCCTTGCCGCAGGCAAGGCTTGAAACCTTCCGGTGGGATGAGGACTTGTTCGAGCCGAGCGAAGCGAGACAGGTCGCCGTGGCGATCAATCCCACCCCCTCCGCCAATCTTGCCGCAGGCGACGTCCCCGTGCTTAATGGTGGGGACTATTTATGAACGAACCCAACTACGCCCACCCTGAAGCCCTTGTCTCAACCGACTGGGTGGCTTCGCATCTGGATGATCCCTCGGTGCGAATTATCGAAAGCAACGAGGATGTCCTGCTTTACGATACCGGCCACCTGCCCGGCGCGGTGCACATTGACTGGCGTGCCGATTTACAGGACCAAACGGTGCGCGACTACATCACGCCGGCCGAGTTCGCCGCAGTCTGCGCGAAAAACGGCATCGGCCCCGACACGACCTGTGTCTTCTACGGCGACAAATCGAACTGGTGGGCCTGCTACGCCCTGTGGGTTTTCCGCCTCTTCGGCCACGAGAAAGTCAAAGTCATGAACGGCGGACGAGATAAATGGGTCGCGGAGGGGCGCCCGTTGACCAGAGAGGTCCCTTCGTTCACACCGGCGGACTATCCGGTGCCTGCGGCCCGGCGCGATGCCGTGATCCGGGCGTTCTTCGAGGACGCCAAGGCCCAGAGTGAGCAGAAGTTGCCGCTGATCGATGTGCGCTCGCCCGGCGAGTTCCGCGGTGAGGTCACGCACATGCCCGAGTATCCGCAGGAAGGGGTGCTGCGCGGCGGCCACATTCCGGGCGCCCGAAGCGTGCCGTGGAAGACTGCGGTCAACGATGACGGGACCTTCAAGTCGCGGGAGGAGTTGGAAAAAATTTACACGCAAGGCTGCGGACTGACGCCGGATGCGGATATCGTTGCTTACTGCCGGATCGGCGAGCGCTCCAGTCACACCTGGTTTGTGCTGACTTACCTCTTGGGCTACGAGAACGTGCGCAATTATGACGGCTCGTGGACGGAGTGGGGCAACCGGGTGCGTGCGCCCATCGCCGTGGGGGAGGCGGGATGAGGGCTTTGCTTCTGAGCCTCGTGCTTGCGCTGACCGGATGCGTCGGCATGAACCTGGGAGACGATGCCGGTGGCTCCGCCTCGGACGAATACGGCCTCAACTCCGACCAGCGGTGGCAATTGAAGTCTGCCGCGCAATCCGGAGGCAACGAGTTGGCCGCCACGGTCGCAAGGATGTCCTGGTCCGAACCGGAAGACACGTCGGCTTTCATTGACTACGCCACGGAGCTGCAACCCGAGAGCGCCGAGCAAATCCGCGCCGCGGTCCGCGGTTCCCGGCCGAGCGTCAATTAAGTCCGTAGGACGACCTCAAGCTGCTGCTTAAGCTTGGCCAGATGTCCGCCCGGCAGCACCCCGCTCCACTGCGTGCCCGGATAGATGATGGCATCGCGGCCGATGATGGAACCCGGGCTGAGCACGGCATGGCAGCCGACTTCGGCCCGATCGCCGATGATCGCACCGAATTTGCGCAGCCCGGTCGGGTTGGAGGTATCCGGTCCACGCACGATGACCTCCCCGCGGTCCAGGCGGACATTGGAAAGAATGACCCCGGCACCGAGGTGGGCGCGGTGACCAAGGATTGAGTCCCCGACGTAGTTGAAATGCGGAATCTGGGCCTCATCGAAGACGATGCAGTTTTTGAATTCGCACGAGTTGCCGAGCACGGCGTCGTTCCCCACAATCACGTTCTCGCGAATGTAGCAACCGGCGCGGATTTCGCAGCGGTCGCCGATCCAGGCCGGTCCCTTGATCATGGCACCCTGCTCGATGACCGTGCCCTGGCCGATGTAGACGGCGTTGCTGATGAAGGGTTTTCCGATCTGTCGCCCATGAATGGCCGGCTTGAGGCGGAATTGCAGGTAGGTGGCGATGAGAGGCAGAGCTTCCCAAACGTTGGTCACCTTTTCAAAAAGCGAGCGGTGGTCGGTGTGATCGAGGTCGAGAAACTCGGAGGGGGGGAAGATCATGGGAGTGGGAGGTGGCAAGGGAATCGTGCGGCAAGTGTCTCCTGTCATTCTCTCAACTCTCAACTCTAAACCCTCAACTTTCCGCCCTCATGGCACCTTGGCTGTGAGCTTGGGGCCGTCCTTGGTGTCCTTGACCACCCAGCCGCGCGAGAGCAACTCGTCCCTGAGCTGGTCGCTGCGGGCCCAGTCCTTGCCTGCGCGGGCTGACTGTCGCTCGTCCGCCAGCGCCGTGATCTCCGCCGGGACGGCCGCTCCCATGGGGGCAAGTGCGAGGATACAATCAAGGCGTCGCCAGTAATCAAGCAGGCCCTGAGCTTGCCCGGGCGAAAGTCCGTTTGCGTCCATGGCCCGGTTGGTCTCCCGCACGAGGTCGAACAACGCGCCGAGAGCGGCCGAGATGTTCAAGTCATCGTCGAGGGCGGCCCCGAAGGCATCGCCGTCGGCCGCAGGGTGGGGGATGGTCGCCGTCGAACCCGCCGCCAGCGCCGTCAGGCGTTCCTGCCACTCGTCCAGCCGCTGCAAGGCGCTGCGCGCTCCTGCCAAGCCGTCGAAGGTGAAGTTGAGGGGCAGACGGTAGTGGGCGGAAAGCAACACATAGCGCACCTCACGCCCGGTCCACCCGCGGTCGAGAAGGTCGCGCAGGGTGTGAAAGTTGCCGAAGGACTTGGCCATTTTCCGTCCGTCGACCATCAGGTGCGCGCAGTGCATCCAGAGTCGGACGAAGGTTTGCCCCGTGCAGCACTCGGTTTGGGCGATTTCCGCCTCATGGTGCGGGAAAATGTTGTCCACCCCGCCACAATGGATGTCGAGTTGGTCGCCGAGGAGTCCGGTGGCCATGGCGCTGCACTCAATGTGCCAACCGGGCCGACCGCGGCCCCACGGGCTCTCCCAGCCGACATCGCCATCCTGCTCGTCGTGCGCTTTCCACAGCGCGAAGTCGCCGATGTTTTCCTTCTCGTATTCGTCCGAACTGACGCGACCGGAAGGCCGGAGTTCCTCGAGGTTGAGGTGGGCCAAGTGGCCGTAGCGCGGGAAACTGGCGATGCGGAAGTAAACCGAACGGTCGTCTGCCTGGTAGGCGTGGCCGGTCGCAATAAGGGTTCCGATCATGGTGATCATCCGGGCGATGTGCTCCGGGTCGGTGGCCGAGGGAAAAGCCCCGGGCGGCTTGATCCGCAGCGCGGCAAGATCCTCGAAGAAGGCGGCTTTGAATGGGGCCGTGAACTCGGCCAGGGGAATGCCCTTCTCGCGGGCGCCACGGATCGTCTTGTCGTCAACGTCCGTCAGGTTCATGACCCGATCGACGGCGAAGCCCCGGTATTCGAGGTGGCGTTGCAGCAAATCCTCGAAAACGTAGGCGCGGAAATTGCCGATGTGGGCGTGGTTGTAGACGGTCGGGCCGCAAGTGTAGACCTTGACGGTCCGCCGCTCGGGGTCGAGCGGAACAAACGGCTCGACCGCGCGCGTCAGGGTGTTGTGAAACTGCAGGCCCATGGGATCAGGGAAGCTCCACCGCCGCCACGGCCATCGCGGCGATGCCTTCGCCGCGTCCGATAGATCCGAGTCCCTCATTGGTCGTCGCCTTCAAGCCGATCCGTCGCGGGGGCAAGCCCAGCACGGAGGCCAGGGTCTCCCGCATGGCGGCAAGATGCGGTCCGATCTTCGGTGCCTCCGCAACCAAAGTGACATCCACGTTGTTGATCCTTCCGCCGCACTCCTCGACGAGTTCGCGCGCTTTGCGGAGGATCTCCAGGCTGCTCAAGCCGCGGATGGACTCGTCGGTGTTGGGAAAATGATGGCCGATGTCGTGCTCGCCAATGCTGCCGAGGAGTGCATCGGCCAGCGCGTGGGACAGCACATCCGCGTCGGAGTGCCCGTCCAACCCGCGGTCGTGCTGAATGGTCACGCCGCCAAGGACCAGCGGTCGGCCCGCGGCGAAGCGGTGAACGTCGTAGCCGAATCCGGTGACGGTCATGGTGAGGTCATGAGCGAAGCAAAGTCCGCGTGTCCACTCGTCGCGGTGATGCTGAATTTGCCCGGATCGTTCGCGTGGGGATGAAGTTCGACCACGCCGCCGGCCGCCCGCACCAGTAGCACGCCTGCGGCAATGTCCCACAAGCCGATGGTGCTTTCGATGTAAGCGTCGAGTCGCCCGGTGGCCACATAAGCAATGTCCAGAGCTGCACTGCCCAGCATGCGCATTTTTTTCACCCTCCGGATGGCGTTGCTGAAAAGCGGCAGGGTGCTGTCGATCGTATCAATGGTCTTCGACACTCCCATCGAGACCATGCAGTCCTGCAGATCGGTGCGCGTGCTGACTCTGATCGCTTGGCCGTTGAGGAGGGCGGGACCCCCGGCTTCCACCGTCCACGTTTCGTCGCGCAGGGGATCGTGAATCACACCGGCCAAAAGTTCATCGTTACGCCGGACGGCCAGGGTCGTGGCAAAGTGGGGAATGCCATAAAAGTAGTTCACAGTGCCATCCAGCGGGTCAATAATCCATTCGCAGTCGGAACTTCCCCCCCGCATGCCCTCTTCTCCCAGAATGGCGTGGTCCGGGTAGCGGGCGAGGATGTGGTCCTCGATGAGTTTTTGTGTCCGGCGGTCCAGTTCGAGCTTGATGTCATGCGCATGCATGGCGTCGACCTCGAGGGGCTGGGCGAAATTTTCCCGGAGGAGTTTTCCGGCGAGCAGGGCGGCGTCGACGGCGGTGGTGAGGAAATCGGACATGAGAGGAAATGTAAGCAGATGGGACGGGCGGGACGAATCGAGAAGTTGCGGTGAGCTGCGGTTAAAAAAATTGGGAGGGGATCATGTCCCCTCCCATGCAACTGCTAGAATTTCGCAAGGATTTACTTGCGGGCTTTTTTCTTCGCAGCCTTTTTCTTAGCTGGCGCTTTTTTCACGACTTTCTTCGCAGCTTTTTTCTTGGCGGCTTTCTTTTTAACGGGCATCCAAAATCCCCCCTTTCAATCCGCAGTGGCGGTTTTGGAGATTGCGTTTGTTGCAACTCACAAATGAGTTCGTAGGACTCGCGTGCAAAACCGTCAACGGTTTTTTTGACGAAAGAAAAAACAATCGCGCGCGAGCGCGCGGAAAAAAATGAGATCCTTCGCGGTGCGCAAGCGTGAGTCGCCGCAGCCGCTCAGCTGCGAAGCAAGATTTCATCAGCCTTCGCGGCGATGTCCTCAACCGGCCACAAACGCCCGGCCCCTTCGTAGCCGCAGGCGAGAAGACCTTCGTCCGGTCCAAAAAAAAATGCGCCGCGCTCGCGCAAGATGTCCGCATTGCGCGTCGTGGCGGGATGCGACCACATCTTTCCGTTCATCGCCGGCGCGATGACGAGCGGTGCGCGCGTGGCCAGCGCGACGCACGTGAGCGCGTCGTCGGCCAGTCCGTTGGCCAGTCGCGCGAGGGTCGCGGCGGAGGCCGGAGCGATGAGCAGCAGGTCGGCGCGGTCGGCCAGTTCGATATGGCCGGGGATCCATCCGCCCTGCTCGGCGAAGACGTGGGTCATGACCGGATTCTTGCTCAGGGTCTGCAGGGTCAGCGGCGTGATGAAGCGCTGGGCGGACTCCGTCATGATGACAAAGACATCATGACCGCGTTTAACCAGCAGGCTGGCCAGGTCGGCCGCCTTGTAAGCGGCAATCGAGCCGGTCACGCCGAGGACGATGTTCTTGCGTGCGGACATCTCAGGACTCCAGCGAGATGATCCGGCGACTCAGATAACGCTCGGCCCGGGTGATCGCGCGGAACTTCGTCAGGTCTTCTTCCATCGAGCCGCTGATGATGGTGTATCTGTATTCGCGCCAGGATTTCATCTCCGAGGCGGCGGTGGTCAGGCGGTATTCGATCTGGTCCTCCGTCTCGGTGCCACGTTTGCGCAGCCGGTGGCGGAGTTCTTCGAGGCTGGGGGGCATGATGAAAATGTCGACGAGCGAGTCGCGGATAAACGGGTCGGTGCTTTGGCGGATGGTCGTGGCGCCTTGCACGTCGATGTCGACGAGCACGTCGATGCCCTCGCGCAGGTGGTCGACGATGGTTTGGCGGATCGTGCCGTAGTAGTGGTCATGGACGCGGGCGTATTCGAGGAAGTCGCCCGCGGCGATGCGGCGCTCGAACTCCGGCGGCGCCATGAAATGGTAATCATCGCCGTCGATTTCCCCGGCTCGCGGTTGGCGCGTCGTGCAGGACACGGCGTAGAGCGTATCGGGGGTCTGGCGCAGAGAGCTGCAGATGGTGGACTTTCCCGCGCCCGAGGGCGCCGAGATGACGAAGAGGATGCCGAGGCGCTTCATGGATTACTCGACATTTTGCACCTGCTCGCGGAGGCGCTCCAGTTCCGTTTTGGCCGCAATGACATTTTGGGCCACCGCGGCGGAGTTGGCCTTGGCTCCGATGGTGTTGCATTCCCGAAACATCTCCTGGGCGAGAAAATCCAGAGTGCGTCCGGCGGCCTCCCCCGGGCCGAGTCCGGCGCGGAACTGTTCGAGATGACTTTCCAGCCGGCTCAGCTCCTCCGTGATGTCCGAGCGGTCGGCGAAAAGGGCCAGTTCGCGGGCCAGACGTTCATCATCCGCGGCGAAGGCCGGAGCCACCCCGGCCAGGCGCGTCGTCATGGCCTCGCGATGTTTCCGTGCCACCTGAGGGGCGAGCTTGCGAATGGCCGAGATGTGGCGGGCGAAGCCGTTGAGCAGTCGGCGCAGTTCGCGGGCCAGATGCGTCCCCTCACGGGTCCGCATCGCTTCGAGGTTGCGCAGGGCCGCGGCGCAGGCTTGGGACAGCGATGCGGCATCGGGTGCTTCTCCGCCGGTCGCCTCGCGGGCGCTCGTTGCGTAAAGTCGCACCACGTCGCCCAAAGTTGGCGCCTCCGGAATTTTCAAGGAACGCTGGAGCCCGCAGAGTTCCTGATGAAGACGCCGGAATAGTTCGGGGTCGAGCAGCGGGCGGGAGGTGCGGCCGGCCGAGAGGACCGCGATGACCGTGGCGCGCCCGCGGGCCACGCGAGGGGCGATCTGCTCGCGCAGCGCGTGCTCGAAGGGGGCCAGTTCGCGCGGCAGATTGAAAACCAGCTCGGCATTGCGGCGGTTGACCGTGGAAATCTCGACCGAGTAGCGGATGCCGCGGCACACGCTCTCGCCCCGCCCGAAGCCGGTCATGCTTTTCATGCGCTCAGATGACAACTGTTCGCGCTGCAGGTGTCGAGCCTGTGACGATTTCGACGTTGCGGCCCGGGCCGCGGCGTCCCTAGGTTGGCGGTTGTATGGCCACCAATGACCCTTTCATGCAGGCCGCCATCGAGGAAGCGCGTCAGGGACGCGCCGAAGGCGGGATTCCCATCGGTTCCGTGCTGGTGTTGGACGGAAAAATCATCGGCCGCGGTCACAACCGCAGGGTCCAGGAAGGCAGCGTGATTCACCACGCCGAGATGAATTGCCTCGAGAACGCCGGGCGTTTGCCGGCCTCAGTTTACCGGCGCTGTGTCATCTACTCGACGCTCTCGCCTTGTCCGATGTGCAGCGGGGCCATCCTGCTTTACGGCATTCCGAAGGTCGTGGTCGGTGAGAACGTGACTTTCCAGGGGCCCGAGGAGCACGTGCGCTCGCAGGGAGTCGACGTCGAGATCCGGCAGGACGAGGAATGTATCCAGCTGATGAAAGACTTCATCGCCGCCGAGCCGACCCTGTGGAACGAGGACATCGGAGAGTGAAGCCAGCCGCGACTTGGTTGGTTTCTGCGCTTTGCGGCCTGTTTTCCGTTGGCCACGCGGCCAGTCCGGGGAAGGGCAACGTCATTTTTTTTCACATCGACGGAGCAGGCATGGCTCACTGGCAGGCCGCCCGCATGTTGCTGGCCGGCCCCGACGGCGAGATCAACTGGGATCGAATCCCGTATCTGGGCGTTTATCGCGGCCACGTCGCGGATGTCCTGACCACCTCGTCCAATGCGGCGGCGACCACACATGCTTACGGGGTCAAGGTGCCCTATGCGGCCTTCGGCACGGATGGTTCGGAGCAACCGCCCTTGGCCCCCTCCGGACACCGGCGCAGCATCATGCAGGAGGCGCAAGCCCGCGGTTTGGCCGTGGGTGTGGTCAACAGCGGCAGTGCGATCGAGCCCGGCACGGCGTGTTTTCTCACCAGCGTCCATTCGCGGAAGGACGAAGCAGAGATCGTCGCGCAGCAGCTGGCCTCGGGAGCCGACATCATCCTGGCCGGCGGCGAGGAGTGGTATTTGCCAAAAGGTGAGCGAGGGAGGCACGGGCGGGGAAAGCGCACGGACGGCCGCAACCTGGTCGAGGAAGCGATAAAGGCCGGCTATCAGGTCGTCTTCACGAGGGAGGAACTTGCGGCACTGCCCGACCAGGCCGGCAAAGTGCTGGGCATTTTCGCCCGGGAGGACACGTTCAACGATGAGCCTGAGCAGAAACTCACAGCCAAAGGCCTCGCCCCCTACGACCCCAAGGCGCCGACCATCGCGGAGATGACCGCGGCCGCGCTGCGCTTTTTCGGTGAGCGGCAGTTCCTTCTCGTGGTGGAGGAGGAGGGGACCGACAACTTCGGCAACTGCAACAATGCCCCGGGCTTGTTTGAGGCCCTGCGCCGCGGCGACGAGGGCCTCGGCGTGGCCTTGGATTTCGTCGAAAAACATCCGGACACTCTCCTGCTCACCTTCGGCGACAGCGAGGCCGGCGACCCGGATGTCATCGGTCTGCGTGGAGCCGAGGGAGAGGCCGAAATGCTCGCCACCGGCCGTGATAAAGGCGGCGCGCCGGTGCAGGGCGCGAAGCGGGGCCGGGGCGGCCGGGTGGCCAAACCTTTTGTCAGCAAGCCGGACGCTGCCGGCCGCACCCACTCGTTCGTCATTACCTGGGGTTCATTGCTCGACACCAGCGGAGCCATCCTTGTGCGCGCCGCGGGGCTCAATGCGGAAAAAGTTCGAGGGTCCTTCGACAACACCGCGCTCTATCCGCTTTTCTACGAGACGCTTTTCGGCGCGCCGCCGGAGCAAAAGGATGAGTGATTTTCTCGAGGTCGTGTGTCCGACGTGCGGCGAAGTCTTCGGCGTGCCGGCACCGGATTTGTCGGAAGTGCCGTGCGATTGGGATTACGACTGCGAGGTGTGCTGCGCGCCCATGCAGGTGATGTTCTCCGCCGAGGGCGGTGAGCTGACGGCCGAGGCCCGCGGTCTGGGGCAGTAAAAAACCCGCGGCGTTGCCACCGCGGGTTCTTTGAAGTTGAGGCCGCTCAGGCGACGTGCTGGGCTTTGTTCTGGCAGGAGGAATTGATCGGCACTTCAACCGGGGCATCGCTGCGGGCGATGAGGTCGTTGGCGATCATCCAGTTTTCCAGTTCCTCGCCACTGACATCCGGCAGCATGTGGCCGTTGACCGCGACGCAGGGCGAAAGTTTCTGGCCGCTGACTTGCTCCATCTCGGCGCGGTAGCCGGGGTTTTGCAGGATATCCCTTTCCTCATAGGGAAGATCGTATTTGGACAGGATGGCGCGGACGCCTTTGCTCCAGCCGCAGGTGGTTTTGAGGTAGGCGGTGATTGTGGGTGTTTCCATGGTGGAAAGAAGGTGCGCGAGCGGCCGGGTTTGTCAACCCTGCCGCCCGCGATCCGATGATTACTTTTTCTTGCCTTGGCCCGGACGGAACTCGTCGAGCGCGGCGTTTTCGAAGGCTTGGGCGAGGCCGACCATCTCGTCGCCGGGGCGCATGGTGTCCATCGCCTCGGACTCGCGGCGCAAAGCCTCGTCGCTGTAATGGGCGGCTTTGATGCTGAGGCCGATGCGGCGCTCCACCTTGTCCACCTTGATCACGCGGGCTTCCACGTCGTCGCCGATTTTGATCACGTCCTTGACCTTGGCCACATGGTCCTCGCTGAGTTGCGAGATGTGGACGAGGCCGTCGATGTCGTGTTCGAGGGCGACGAACGCGCCGAAGTTGGCCAGTTTCGTCACCTTGCCTTTGACCAGATCGCCGATCTTGTGGAGGCGGTCGATTTCCTTCCACGGATCCTCGTCGAGCTGCTTCACGCCGAGCGCGATGCGCTGGTTGGCCTTGTCGATGTCGATGACCACCGCCTCGACCTTGTCGCCCTTTTTCAGGACTTCGCTCGGGTGGTTGATCTTGCGGGTCCAGCTCAGGTCGGAAACGTGAACCATGCCGTCGATGCCTTCCTCGAGTTCGACGAAGGCGCCGTAGGCGGTCATGTTGCGGACTTCACCGCTGACCTGTTTGCCGATGATGTAGCGCTGCTCGATCTCGTCCCACGGGTTGGGCTCGAGCTGGCGGACGCCGAGGGAGATTTTTTGCTCCTCCTTGTTCACGCCGAGCACGACGGCCTCGACTTCCTGTCCGGCCGTGAGCACGTCGGACGGGCGGGTGATGCGCTTGGTCCAGGAAAGTTCGGAGACGTGGATGAGGCCCTCGACTCCGGCCTCGATCTCGACGAACGCGCCATAGGGCACAAGATTCGTGATCTTGCCCTTGATCTTGGTCCCGGTGGGGAAACGTTCCTCGATTTTGTCCCACGGATTGTGGGTCGTCTGCTTGAGCCCGAGGGAAACGCGTTCCTTCTCGCGGTTGATCTCCAGGACCTGCAGGGTGACCTCCTGCCCCACCTTGAGCAGTTCGCTCGGGTGGGTCAGACGTCCCCAGGTCATGTCGGTGATGTGGAGGAGGCCGTCCATGCCGCCGAGGTCGATGAAGGCGCCGAAGTCGGTCAGATTCTTGACCGCACCGGTGACCATCGAGCCGATCTCGGTGCTCTCCATGAAGGACTGGCGCTTCTCGCTGCGCTCCTGCTCGATCAGTTCGCGGCGGCTGAGGACGACGTTTTTGCGGTCGTCGTTGAGTTTGACGATCTTGAACTCGTAAGTGTTGCCGACAAATTGGTTCAGGTCCTTCGGCGGAATGATGTCGATCTGCGAGGACGGGAGGAAAGCCTCGACCCCGATGTTGACGAGGAGGCCGCCTTTGACCACGGCTTTGACCCGGCCCTTGATGATGCCCTCGTTCTGGAAAACTTTGCTGATCTTGTCCCAGTTCTGACGGTAGGCGGCTTTTTCCTTGGAGAGGACCACCATGCCCTCGTCGTTTTCGAGGCGGACGAGGAGGACTTCGACCTCATCGCCGACGGCGATCTCCGAAGCATCGTCGAATTCAATGGAGGGAATCGTGCCCTCGGATTTGTAGCCGATGTCGACGAGAAATTCGCGCGGGCGGACTTCCAGGATGCGGCCTTTGACAATGCTGCCTTCTTTGTATTTTTTGGTCGCGTTCGCGATCAATTCTTGCACTTCAGTCATGATAAGTTCCGCACAGCGGCGGAGAATGGACTAACTTGGGATACCTCGGTTCCGGTTTCGTTGGTGCGCCGTGATCGGTGGTCCCTATCGGGGCCGAGCGGAGCGGTCTGATAGAATTGCAGGTTGCCCCCTTAGTCGCAAGCTGGAAAAATGGCTAGGGATTTCCTATTTCTCCCCTCCATGGACACGCAAAAAACCAACCGGGCGGCCCGCTATCATCGCACGGGAGACCCCGCGGAAGTTGTTCAGGTGGATGATGTGACGCTCGCAAGTCCCGGGCCAGGCGAAGTCGCGGTGGCCATGCTTTACGCTCCGATTAATCCGGCTGACTTGAACATGCTGGAGGGAAAATACGGCGAAGCCCGGCCACTCCCGGACGTGCCGGGCAACGAGGGTGTCGGGGAGGTGGTATCTCTGGGGGAGGGTGTTGCGAGCGATTGGCTTGGACGCCGGGTCCTCGTGGACCGCGAGGCCTGGCGGGAGGCGGGCAACTGGAAGGTGGGCGAGTTGCTGCCCGTGCCCGGCGAACTCGATCCGCGGCAGGCCTCGATGCTGCGGGTCAATCCGCCCACCGCCTGGCGGATGCTCAATGATTTTGCCACGTTGCAGCCGGGCGAATGGATCGTGCAGAACGCCGCCAGTTCCGGGGTGGGGCGCGCGGTGATCGAGATTGCCCGGCACCGTGGATGGAAGACGCTCAGCTTCGTCCGCCGACCGGAGATCGCGCCGGAGCTTCTCGCCCTTGGCGCCGATGCGGTGGTTGTGGACGGCCCCGAGGTCGCGGCCGAAGCCCGCGCCGCCTTGGCCGGAGCCGCGCCCAAACTTGGCCTCAATGCCGTCGGCGGCGCCTCCGCCACCCGGGTTGCCGGGATGCTCGCCGCGGGGGGAACCCTTGTCACCTACGGAGCGATGAGCAAGGAGGCGCTGAAACTTCCGAACGGCTTCCTCATCTTCCGTGACCTTTCGTTCCGTGGCTTTTGGCTGACCCGGTGGTTGCGCGGTGCGGATGCTTGTGCGCGGGAGGAAATGTTCGGACAGATTTTTCGTCTGGCCTCCGAAGAGCTCTTTGCTCCGCGGGTCGCGGCGGAATTGCCTCTGGCGCGGATCAAGGAAGCAGTCGCTCTGGCCTCGGGCGGAGGCGGTGGCGGCAAGGTCTTGTTGCGTCTCAATCGCTGAAACGTTTCGACATCCGGCCGCCCAGACGTTAACCAACCGCGCTTCCGCATGAGTGCCCCGCATCTTGATGTCCGCTACGTGGCCAATTTGGTCCGCCTTCGCCTGACCGAGGAGGAAATCGCCGAGTTCCAGCCGCAGCTCGACCATGTTCTCTCCTACATTGAACAACTCAATGAAGTAGACGTCGAAGGCATCGAAGCGACGGCCCACGCCTCGGCCGTCTACAATGTCTTCCGTGCCGACGTCCCCCGCGATGGTTTCACCCGCGAAGAGGCCGTGGCCAACGCGCCGCACTCCGGCAATGGGCTGTTTCTCGTGCCCAAAATGGTGGAGGGCTGATGAATCCGGCCGCTCTGACCATCGCACAAGCGCGCCGCCGGATCAAAGCCGGGGAGCTTTCGCCCGTGCAGCTGGTTGATGCCCTCGAAAGCGCCATCGAGCAAACCGACCCTCAGGTCGGCGGCTACCTTTCGCGTGATTATCAGCGCGCCCGCGCTGCGGCGGAGACGGCCGACATCAATCTCCCGCTCGGCGGCATTCCGGTCGCGATCAAGGATGTGATCAATGTTGAAGGTGAGCCCTGCACCTGCGCGTCGAAAATTCTCGAAGGCTACGTGGCCCCCTACGACGCCACGGTCATTCGCAAACTGCGGAACGCCGGGGCTATTCCGTTCGGCCGCACCAACATGGACGAGTTCGCCATGGGCTCTTCGACCGAAAACTCGGCACGGCAGGTCACGCGCAACCCGCGTGATCCGGAGCGTATTCCCGGTGGATCCAGCGGCGGATCGGCGGCTGTCGTCGCCGCGGGTGAGGCCCTGGCCGCGCTGGGCTCGGACACCGGCGGTTCGATCCGCCAGCCGGCCGCGCTCTGCGGTTGCGTCGGACTCAAGCCCAGCTATGGCCGCGTCTCGCGCTACGGGTTGGTGGCCTTTGCCTCCTCGCTCGACCAGATCGGACCCTTCACCCAAACGGTGGAGGATGCGGCCCTCGTGCTCCAGGCCATCGCCGGGCATGACCCGATGGATTCGACCTCGCTTGATGTGCCCGTGCCGGACTACTCGGCGGAATTGGACGCCGGGGTCAAGGGGATGAAGCTCGGCGTGCCGAAAGAATATTTCGTCGACGGGATGGATCCGCAGGTCGCGGCGCGCGTGCGTGAGGCCATCGAGGTCTATCGCGGGCTCGGTGCGGAAATCGTCGAGGTCTCGCTGCCCCACACCAAATACGCGGTGGCCGACTACTACATCATTGCCACGGCCGAGGCTTCGGCCAACCTCGCACGCTTCGACGGCGTGCGCTATGGCCATCGGGCCGTCGGAGCGCAGGATCTGGCCGACCATTACGGGCGGACGCGGGGCGAGGGCTTCGGGCGCGAGGTCAAGCGCCGCATCATTCTCGGCACCTATGTCCTGAGCAGTGGCTACTACGATGCCTACTACCTCCGCGCGCAGAAAGTGCGCACGCTCATTCGCCGGGATTTTGAAACGGCTTTCCAGCAGGTGGACGGCCTGCTTTCGCCGACCTCACCCGTGCCGGCTTTCAAGCTGGGTGAGCGGATGCAGGATCCGCTGCAAATGTATCTGGCCGACATTTTCACCATCGCGGCCAACCTCGCCGGGATTTGTGGGATCAGCCTGCCCTGCGGCAACGCCGAAGTGGATGGCAAGAAGTTGCCCGTCGGCCTCCAAGCCATGGCTCCTGCCTTCGAAGAGGCGCGGTTGCTGCGCATTGCGCGGGCTTACGAGGCGACTACGGCTGGCTGACGCGGTAGAATCCGTCCGTTGTGCCGGCCACCGGGTCGGTGAAGCTCAGCTCCCACTCGGTCGCCCCTGCCGTGCGGCTGTGGACTTGGGTCCATGCTCCGCTGTCCAGGGCCGCACGCTGGAAGACGCGATAGGTTTTCCCCGGCACCACCGGCCACCGCACGACCGGGAATCCCCCGGCGGTGAACACAAGCGCGGATGGCCGAAACGTGCGGGCCGCGTCGAGGGAGTCGTAAACGCCGTTCTGCTTCGCATCAGCCACCTGTCGGACCGGAATGCGCAGGAATTCGCCGGGTTCGAGGTTGTCGTTTCCGTTGCCGGCGGGTGCCTGGCCGTTGATTCGTCCGCTGTTGCTGTTCGTGCCGCTCTGGTCGTCGGTCTGGTAGGCCACCGCGGCCACATAGACATACTGCGGCACAATGCCGAACTCCGCAACTAGGTCGATGACCCCCTCGAGCACGCCGGAGTTGACCGGCGATTTGAACAGGCTCTTCGGTCCCGTCGTGTTGAACCATCCCGCGAAAGTCGTGGTGCTTTCCCCCGCGAAGTAGGGCTTGTTGCCCGGAATGGAAACCTGGCCGCGCTTGGCCCAGGGCGCCGGCGTGGGGGCGGCCGCGAGCAGCGTGTCGCTGACGAAAACATGGTGATCGCTGCCCAAGCCCGAGCCATTGTCCCCCGGTGACCACGTGGCGAGGTAGAGTTTGGTTCCCCGCAGGGCGGCGTAGATGGTCATCCCCGGGTTGCTCACGAGGTAACCGGCGAAATCCGGCGCGCCGTCCATGATGAATTCGTCCGCCGCCGGGCTCGTCACCACCGTGGGCGACGAGGCCGGGCTGGAGCCGTATTGGTTCATCGCCACGACCGCGTAAGAATATTCGGTCGCTGGTTGCGTCGTCGCGTCGAGAAACTCGGTGCCGGAGATGGTGCCAAGGAGTGTGCCGTTGCGGTGAATTTGGTAGGACGTGGCCGAGGGGTTCGGCGTCCAGGTGACGCGCAACTGTGTGCCGGAAACGCGCGTCGTGCCGAGGCCGATCGGCGCGGAGGGCGGCCGCTCCTGATTGCCGAAGCCCGTGACATTGTAGGTGCCGAGGCTGCCGTAGGAGGAGAAGCCCGTGCCGCTCACCATGCCCTCGCCGATCCCCCGCACGCGCAGGTAAACGGTCGTGGGCGCAGCCAAGGTGAAGTTCGCCGTGGCCGAGAGCACGCCCGCCTGACTGCCGAGCGCGATCTGTCCGCCGTCGGCTTGGAGGACCTGCAGCTCGCTCTTGAGGTTCGAGTAGGCCGACGGCTGAAGATTGAGGGTGTAGGTTCCGGCGGCCAGGCTGATGGAAAAAAAGTCGCTGTCGGTGTTGCGCTCGATCAATCCATCGGCGCGGTCACCCGTCACCGCGGTGGCCTGGGCGATGCTGCTGCCGTGGTCATCCGCAAGGTAGGGACCTCTGCTCGCATCCGAAATGACGGCGAGGTCGTCCTCCGGATTGTTGGCCCGGGCGTATTCACCCCGGCTCCATTGCACGAGTTGGCGGTCATAGCCCACGCCCATGATCGGCGCCCATCCGGTGGGACCGCTTCCGTGCCCCGCGTAGTATTCGTCCCGCGGGGCACCGTTGGCCGCGACGCGACCATCATGGTTCAAACCCAGAGTGTGGCCGACCTCGTGCGAACTGACCTCGGCGCAATCCTTGGCGTTGAGGTCGACGAAGCTCCAGCAAACTTTGAAGGCCTGATCGGTCGAAGTGAAGGATCCGACGTAGGCCACTCCACCCGCGCCGGGAGCGGCGGCATCGTTGCTGGTGATGATGCATCGGATCCGACGGTTGACCGGTGCCGCGTTGAAAACTGCAAGGTCGGTCGTAACGTTGAGGGTGAAGTTTTCAAAGTCCCGCGCGACGCGTTCCCAGGTTTCGCGCACCTGCGAGACATTCATCCGCGCCGCCGGGGCCGCAATGGGTGCTCCGCTGGCCCAAGACGAACCGCTGACCGTCTCGCCGTCGAAATCGAGGTAGATCACCCCGCTCGCGCCGGGCCGGCTGTTGAGCAATGGCACCTCGCCCGGGGCAATCCTGGCCGTGATCATGCGCGCCGTTTTTTCCGGGGGCCGCGGGATGCCGAGGTCGGCTGAGCCGTCCTCTGGTCGCGGCTGGGCGCAGACCACATCGGTGAGGAGCCACTCCCGGACCGTTGTGCCGCCCCCTGCGGCGGGCAGGATTTCATAAGCGAGGTTGCGCGAACGCAACTCGACCAATCCCCGTGCGCCGCTCTTATCCCACGAAATGAACACCCGGTCGCCCGTTGGGTTTCCCTCGACCTGCGCCGCCATGCGTTGTCCGGCGGCATCATTCCAGCGACCGGTGACGCGCGCCTTCATTTCGAGTTCGGGAAAAAGCGCGAGCGTGACCAACTGCCCCGGCGGCGCGTTCCGGAGTTGGGAGAACGCCGCTGCATCGGCGGAACTTTCGCGGAACGGCAGTGGTTGCCCTAGATTGTTGCGGCGGCGCGGGGCCTCCGCCTCGTAATCGGCGGCAGTGGCCGCAAATCCGGGGCGCGATACCTGGGGCGGGGAAAGCCCCGGGGACGCGGGAGCGGGCGATGGGGTTGCGCTTTTCGGCGTCGGCGGTTGGACGCGCCATCCCGGCATCGCCAGGACGGCGAGGACAAGCGTGGCGCCGGCGAGGAGCAGCCAGGTGACAGGGGAACGGCGCATGGCTCAGCCGAAACTTAGGCACTTACGCCAGCCTGACAAACGGTTTTCCCCTGCCGCCTGTCTTTGGCTGACCCAGCTTCTGTTGTCTGCTAGGCTTTCACTCACCTTGGAGTCCTTGCATCATTTGGCCGAGACCCAACCCGTGGCCTGGTCCGTCTTGGTCCTTTGCCTCGTGGCTATCCTCGGCTTGGCCTTGGCCAGCATCAAGGTGCGCGGGGTTGGAATCGGCATTGCCGGGGTGCTGTTCGCCGGCATTCTGGTCGGCCACCTCGGATTTGCGATCAACCAGGACATCATGGATTTCGTCCGCGAGTTCGGGCTCATCCTCTTTGTCTTCACCATCGGACTGCAACTCGGTCCGAGTTTTTTCGCCTCGATGCGCAGTCACGGGCTCAAGCTCAACGCGCTGGCTGCTTCCATCGTGCTGCTCGGCGTGGTGGCCACATTGGGCGTGGCGGCGTTTGCCGGGATTGATGTTTTCTCCGCGGTCGGCTTGTTCAGCGGCGCCACGACCAACACGCCCTCGCTCGGGGCCGCACAGCAGACGGTGTCCGTCTTGGCCGCGCAGTCGGGCGGACAGATTGCGGCGGACCGCGCGGCCCTGCCCGCCCTCGCGTATGCCATCGGCTACCCTGTCGGCGTTTTCGGGATCATCGGGATCATGCTTTTTTTCCGCACCATCTTCCGCGTGGATCCGGTGCGGGAGGCGGCCGAATTCCGGGCCGAGCAGCAGAAGGGCATCGAGCCGCTGGGGCGCATGAGCCTTGTCGTGGAGAACGCGAACCTCGACGGATTGGAAATCGGCGAAGTGCCGGGGCGGCGTGAGACGGGCGTGACGGTCTCGCGGATCAAACGCGCCGGCGCCACGGAGGTCGAGGTGGCCACCGATCAGACGGTGCTCCATCGCGGCGACCAGATTCTGGGTGTCGGCTCCCCGCGCCAACTCGAGGCTTTTCGGGTCATTGTCGGTCGCGAAAGCAGTGAGAACCTCATGGTTGCACCGGGCCGTGTGGCTTTCCGCCGCGTGGTCGTCACGCACAAGGACGTGTTGGGTAAAACCTTGTCCGAGCTCGGCCTCGACTCGATTTACGGTGTGACGGTCACCCGCGTCCTGCGCGCGGATATCGAGATGACCGCGGTGCCCGACCTGCGCTTGCAGTTTGGCGATTTCCTCCACGTCGTCGGCGACGAGGAGAACATCAGCCGGGCCGCGGATCGTTTGGGCAACTCGCTCCACGCGCTCAACGAGACCAAGTTCATCCCTGTGTTCCTCGGTATTCTTCTCGGTGTGGCCGCCGGCCTCGTGCCGTTCCATTTTCCCGGCCTCCCGGTTCCGGTGCGGCTCGGGTTGGCGGGCGGTCCGCTCATCCTCGCCATCTTGCTGGGTCGCCTTGGCCGCCTCGGCCCGCTCGTGTGGTATATGCCCGCCAACGCGAACACCGCCCTGCGGGAAATGGGCATCGTGCTTTTCCTGGCCTGCGTCGGCCTGAGGGCCGGGGAGAAATTCGTTCCCACCTTGCTCAGCCAGGACGGACTGATCTGGCTCGTCGGGGCCTGCGTCATCGCCCTGGTTCCGCTTCTCCTTGTTGGGCTGGTCGCGCGCTTGGCCCTGCGCATGAATTTTATCGTCCTCTGCGGCCTGCTCGCCGGCAGCATGACGGATCCACCCGCGCTAGCCTTCGCCAATGCGATCAGCAAGTCCGACGCACCCTCGGTTTCCTACGCCACCGTCTATCCGCTGACCATGCTGCTGCGGATTATGTCCGCGCAGATCATGGTCCTGCTGCTGGCCGGTTGAGGAGCGTTTAGGATCCGGCCGGGACGAGCTTTTCGATCTCGCTGAGAACTTCGTCCGGCGACTGCCACTCGTTACCCGGCTTGGCCGTGAGCGGCTTGCCGTTTTCGTCGAGTAGCACCAGATACGGAATACCGTCCGAGGAAAACTTTTGGAACGCTTCGCTTTCGGCCTTGTCGAAAGCCACCGCCGGCCAGGGCATACCGGTCTCCTTGATGTATTCTTTCATCGCCGCCTCGTCGCGGTCCCCGCTGACGAAGACGAGCTCAAAGTTCGGATGCGTGGCCTTGAAGCCCTTATACCACTCGACCAACTTCGGGGTGAAAAGTCGGCACGGGGGGCACCAGTGCGCGGAAAAATACAGGGCGGTGTATTTTGGCGACTCCTTGATCGCAGGGTCGGTCAAGTCGCCCTTGATTTCATCGAAAAATCCGGCGCGGGCGGTCGCGCTGACGAGGCAGCACATCAGAACAGTGGCGAGGAGGCGTGAGATTTTCATAAGGCTGGAACATGCCCCCGTCCGGGCGTTTTGGCAACCTCCAGCTTGCCGTGCCGTGCTGCAGATTCGCCGATTGTCTTTTCCCCCGCGCGGCGGATAGTGAGGAAGCATGAGGCTCTGGCTTGTTGCATTTACTTTGTCCGCCTGCGTGGCGGCGGCTGGTCCGATTGTCCGCGAGGAGGGGGCTGTTTATCTGGAAGACTTTTCCGTGCCCGCCCTCCGGTTGTCCCTGCGGGAGGCAGCTCCGTGCTACTTTGATCGGCAGGCCCGCCGCTTCGCTGGAACGCTCAAGTTTCCGCAGTTGGTCAGGCTCGACGCCGTTGGTCCCGACGGCATGTTGCGCGTGCGCGGCAACGCCCAACAGGGCGGTGTGGTCGCGTGGGTCGAGCCCCGGTTCCTGCAAGATCCACCGGAGGGCTTCGTCGAGGCCCTGCGCCAAGCCGAGGAGCGCCGTCGCCAGGTGGACCAACTCATCGCCAGCAACGAGGTCGCCATCGGCATGACTCTCGACGAAGTAACCCGCAGCTTGGGCAAACCGCAAAAAAAATCCAGCCGCACCGGCCGCGAAGGGTCCACTCAGGTTTTCGAATACATCAAATACGACATCATCCCGCAGACCTCCTACACCCCGGCCTTCCAGCGAAGCATCGTCGGATTTCGTGCCGACCCGCGGGACCCGCGCCAGCAACCGCGCCGCGTCGTGGTCAACAGCGGTTTCGGCTACGACGCCTCGACCGTCTATCTCAAAGTCCCCGTCGGCACAGTGACGGTCAGTTTCGCCAACGGCGTGGCCGAGTCCATCGAGCAATCCGAGGGCACCCTCGCGGGAGCCAACGCCTCCATCGTCGTCCCGCCGGTCAACGTCGTCTGGTAGCCGGACCTTTTCGGGCTTTACAACGGGCCCTTCCCGTCCGATGCGAATGGGCGTGCAAGACCTCGGCGATTTTTTGCGGGCCCGCTACGAAGTGCGGCGGCCGGATGGCACCACCTACGGCCCGGTTAGCGCCTACACCTTGGCCGAGTGGCGCGAGAGCAGGCGCGTGGCCGACACCGATGAAATCCGGCGGATCAACGGCGAGTCTGATCTCGAGTGGGTGGCGCTCTGCGACTCCGCCTTTCTCCGCAACCTGCCTGATGAGCCCTTGGGCTGGCCGGACGAGGGCTGATTTTTCCTTGCGCGTCCGCCTCCCTGCGCGAAAATCCACATCCAGTTCCGCGGGTGTAGTTCAATGGTAGAACGGCAGCTTCCCAAGCTGCATACGAGGGTTCGATTCCCTTCACCCGCTCTCTTTTTCTCGTTTGCTGTTTCCTCTGTAAACCCGCATGGATACTGAATCTGCGGGCGTCTCATGACGGGTGGCAAGATTTAATTCATTCTCCGATTTCCGCAAAAGTTTGTCATCAATCGTCATCAAATTTCTTGGCGCTTAGCGGTGCCGGTGCCACAGTCCGGGGCGATGCAGACGAAAACGAAACCCGCCCCCGTCCCGCAAAGTGAGAAACTGACCTTGCAGCTTCCGCGTGAAACCGCCGTGCAAGTTCGGAAGATGGCAGCCGTTGGCAATGTCACAGCCGGCGAAATGGCCTCCCTCATTCTGCTTGGCCACTTAGCCGGCGACCGGGCGCGCCCCTAATCGCACCTCCCCGGTGCGCGAGGGCTCGGGGCGCGGGGTTCATTGAACCTTGCCCGTGTGAAGTTCCATGAAGGCAGCATCTAGGGCGCGGGCTGCTTCAACTTGGATTTCTCCCGAGGCCATACCTTCCACGCGGACGGCGAGAGAATCCGCCATGCGGGCAAACACGGCCCGCGCCTCCGCCATGTTGCGCCGCCATGCTTCATTCACGTCCGCCACGGGCACGTAAAGGGCGCGGAGGGTAGCAACGCGAAGCTCTATCAAGGCACAGTCAGCACGAAGCCTGCGCGCTCGCAACTCCACCGCACGGGCGGTTTCCTCCACCACGCGGGCGAAGGCGGCGGCGTGCTTGCGCTTGAAGGCTCGCCATTCGTCGAGGGTGTAGAGTTTGGCCTTGCCGGTGCGGCGGGGTGCACCGGGGAGGGCAGCCAGCTTTTTGAACGTGGCGAGCGGCACGCGCAAGGCGGCGGCGGCTTCGCTTGATGAAACCCTTCGGGGGGTTCCATTGGGTTTTGGCGGGCGTGTCATAAAAGGCCGGTAGGGGTCGGGCAAAGCCTATGCTTGGGCGGAGTGGTCAAAGAGATTCCTTTCCGCCCCCCGGCGGTCCCGCTCGGCAAAGTTGGCCACGGCGCGGGCTTCGCTGGCCGCGAACTCCGCCGCGAGGTTTGCGCGGGCAATCGGCGCGGGCCTGCTTTCGTCCGGTGGGAGGATTTCAAATTCGATTGCCTTACCTTGCGGCGGCGGGTTCTCCCGGTCCGTGTGCGGGAAACGGTCGGCTCGGGGCGGGGGTGTTTCTTTGCCCGCATCGTTACCGTTACCGTTCCCCCTTATAGGGGGGGAAACGGGGAAACGGTCGGAAACGACGCCTTGCCCGTTTCCGGGAAACGGTTGGGAAACGCTTGGGAAACGGGAAACGCTGGCCCCCTCCGCGAGCCTCAAAACGTGTTTCTGCCCCGCTTTTGTGCAGGTGATTTGCCCTTCCTCAATGAGCTTGGAAATCGCCAAGACTACCATTGCCCTCTTGCTCGGGATTGCCTCGCACACTCCCCGCTTTGTGTCCTCCCCGTATGCCGTAAGGTGCGCCGCAATCTTTTCCATGATGGCGGTCGGGCGAAAGCTGCCCGCCTCTTGCGGGGCGCGGAATGCAACTTCCGTGTGTCCTTTCGCGGGCGTGAAATGAACTTCCGCCACCACGACATTACGGGCACCCGCTCCGCCGTTGCGGTCCTTAGCAATGCGTAGCCTCAGGAAGCCAGGTTCCGTGGGCGTGTAGGGCTGCCCAAGCTCCACGGCGAGCACAAGCCCGTCATATCGCCCCAGCTTCGCCCCCGATCCTCGCGCCCATCGCCCGCGCCCTTCCGTGGATTTCGTAACGTGATCCGCCACCACTACCGCCGCGCCAAGTTCTGCGAACGGGCGAAGCCTTTCCCGGAAGAATTTCAGCACGTCGCTCGCCGCGTCCTCGTTCAACCCCTCCGCCGCGAGGGCTTCCGCGAAGCCGTCCAAGACCACAAGGCGGGGTTTGTGCTCCCGCGCCCAAGCTTGGGCGGAGGCGATGTCCTCGGGGGTGGGGTTGTGCAGATAGTGGCACCGCTCCGCGAGGGCTTCCACGTCACCCCCAAGCCCCTTTGCGCGCCGCACGAAGCCTTGCGGGTTGTCCTCGGGGTCTATGTAGAGAACGCACCCGCCGGCGGTCATTTCGGCATTGCACGCGGCAATCAGCACGTTTGTTTTTCCTTCGCCCGGTTCCCCGTGCAACTCGTTCAGCCGGCCCCCGTAGAAAAGGGCTGTGCCGTCCGGTAGCACCCGCGCCACGTCAGGCTTTTCGGGTTCAATGAACCCCGCGAGAAACGGGGCAAGGTCCACAAAAGGCGGCGGGGGCAGGGGTTCAACTTCATCGGGCCATGAAGTCACAGGGGGTTGGGCTTGTGCGGTCATAAAGGGAGTGCGGAGGGGTTGAAGTAGCGGACTTTTTGCCGGTTGCCGGTGTTCCTCTTGCCCTCGGGCATCCGGCAGAATTGCGAGCGGGTCCAAAGGGCGGCATCCGCTCCAAGTGTGCAGGCGCGGGCGAAGAAATTGTGAAGGCGCGGGTCATCGTCCGCCATGCCCGCGCAATTAAACCACCCGTGAAGCGATTTTCCCCCGCTATCCACCACAAGGGCGAGCGGGGCGCGGGCGGCTAAGTGCAGAAGCACGGCGGCTTGCGTGTCCTTGGGGATTGGCTGCCCGTCGAGTTTGTCCCCTTCCACGATCAAAAACCGGCGCGGGCCGGTTGCGTCGAGGGTGTGTTGAGAGCGTTTGCCCTCCTGCGTGGTTCCCCACTGGGCGAGCATGGGCGAGGGCACGATAAGTTCGAGCGTGTCGGCGCGAGGGGCGATGCGGGAAAGCGGTTGCGTGAAGTGATGGGGACGAAAAAACGGGAGGCGGTTTTTCCTCCCCACGCAAAGCAATGGATCGCCGGCGAACAAGTGCGAAAGGTAGAAGGCGGTGGTCATTTTGCCGTCAGGGCGGACGGGCGAGGCTTCCCAAAGGTCCGCCACTCCGGCCCCGCTTGCGCTCACGGCTTCGATTTGCTCGCGGTTGGCGGCGGGAAAGTGGGGCTTGTCCGCTTTGCTGTCGCCGTGGCGGAAGGCGTTTTCAACAGTCCGTTCTACCTCGTTCCGCCGGGGGGCGCGGGTCATGTGCGGCACAATCCACGCCTCCGCCTCGGCTTCGGTCATGCCCGCACGGCGGCAGGCATGGGCGGCAGAGTAAATCCACGGGTTCACTCCCGCCCCCGGTTTCGGGCAAGGCTTCACCTGCACGGCTGCTTTGCTGGCGGTTGCCGTGCTCATTGCGCGTAGAAGGCGGCTGCGCGGGCTTCAATGTCCGCTTGGCACACGGGCCAGCGGGAGCGGGCGAGGATGTGATTGACCGCCACGGCGGCGGGGTCGCCATTGCAGCGGCAGGCGGAGAGGGTCTTTGCAATCCAGAGGCCGTGGCGGCAGCGGGAGACGGGGCACGCGGGCAGGCGATACCGGCGCGGACGGGGAGGGGGATTGTTGACAGGGAAACTCATTTGTCGTTTGGAAACTTCAAACCCCGGTGCTCGCAAGGTGCCGGGGTTTTGCCTTTCTGCTATCCGATCTCGCGGAGGGGTTTTGCGGTGCTCACGGGTTCAATAAGTGCGGGCGCTCATCCAGCTTTCGAGGTCGGCGCGGCGGAATCGGTAGGAGCGGGGGGACAGCTTCACGTGAGGAAGTCCGCGCTCGCGGCACAGACGCCATAGGGTGACGGGGCCAACCCGCAGGAAACCGGCGGCCTCGCGACCGTTCATGATTTCGGGGTTAGTGACGGGTGATGTGCTATTCGTGTTCACGGTGAAGAAAATATATCTGCACTACTTCCGCCGCAAGTCTTGACAAGCCGTGTGAAGCAAATAAATCTTCACCCGTGAAGAATCCCAAGACCACCCTCCACAAAATGCGCCTCGTCCTCGGGCTCTACGGCCAGCTTGATCGATTCGTGAAACGCTCCGGGTTGTCTCGCTCGTTCGTGGAAAAACTGAACGCGGGGCACAAGCGCATGACACAGAGCACGGCGGCGAAGCTCTCCGATGTCTTTGGGGTGTCGGCGGATTGGCTGATGTCGGGGGCGGTAGATTCCCCGTGTGTCACGGCAGGCGGGCGTCCGTTCACGGTCGAATCATTCAAGCGCCACCGGGCGCGGAAGCTGGCCGAGTCAGACGAGCGGGATATTGTCACCTTCTATCCGTTCGGCTACGCGGCTGGGCTGATGGCGGCGGCAGAATCAGCCGTTGCCAAGGGGCGCTTGGCTGCCTTCGCGGTTGATGCTGACGATGCGTTCCGGCGGTTGTGCAAGCGCTACGGATTCGATCAGGCGACATTTGACGGCGCGGTGGCGGCGATGGCCAAGCAGCCGGGCGCTTACTTTTTCGAGGTCACTGACGCGGCGGACTCCACGGCGGAGGATGTTCGCGAACGGGCGGACGTTTTCCGCCGGTGCTTGCTCCAAGGTGTCGCGCCGCGCTTGTCGCGGCTCAAAACGCGGATTGTCGAGGCGGAAGATTTCTTCCTCGCGCACCCTGACGCAAGACAGGCGGCAAAGCCGGTCGCGGCACCTCCCGCGCCCAAAGATAAACCTCGCCCCCCGTCGCGGCGGAAAAGCAGGCGTTAAGCCGGGCGGGCCGGTGCCGTGCTTTAGCCGCCCCCGTGACACGCTTTTATACCCGGCGAGGGCGGAGAGTGCGGAAGCACTCGCGGCGCTGCCTCGGGCGAAGCTACGCCACCTTTTGCGAAGGGTAGGGCACGACGTTTGCCGGTGCGGCGGGAGGGCAGACGGCAAACCACGATTTCGCGTCCGCCACGGTCACAAGCTCGCGGTAGTTTGTGAACAGCTTTCGGGGCGAGTTGCCCATCTCCAAAGCCACCTTGTCGGCGCTCTCCACGACGGCGAGCCGGTAGGATGCGAAGCTATGACGGAAGCCGTTCCGTTGCGCCGCCACCCCGGCGGCAGAGCAGATTTCCGCGAACTTCCGGGTGAAATTGTCGAGGTGCGCATAGGTCGGCGTCACGTTGCCCTTGCGGGCCGCGTGGGGGGCGAGCCATTGGCGGAGGTTGTCCGATATGGGAACAAGTCGGCGGGATGCCGTCTTTGCCTTTTCGGGGCTGACGAGGATGTGCCCACGGTCAAGGCGGATATCCTCCCACGCGAGCCGGAAAATTTCCGCGCTCCGCAATCCGGCGAAGGCGGCGGTCGCTACGGCAGGCAGGAGGTTGTCCGGGGTGGCGGCGAGGATCGCGGCGATTTGATCGGGGGAGTAAATGCCTATGGTGGGCGGGCGCTCTTTCCGCCGCTTCACAAGCTCCGCTTGGGTCTTTTCCTCGCGGGACAAATACCCGGCATCCCGGCCAAACGAGAACAACGTCACAACACTGTTGCGCAGGTTGTTGGCGGTGCGCATGGAGCCCCCTTGCTTGGTAATCCATGCGGCGATTTCCTCGGCGCGGACACTGGCAATGGGGCATTGGAAAGACTTGGCGAGGCGGTCGAGTTTCCGCTTGATGTCTTTCACGTAGTAATCGGATAGCCCCTCGCCTTCCTTGGCGGCGATAAATGCGTCTACCAGCTTGGCAACGGTGATGTCGGGCAGCTTTTGCCGGTCGAGGGCGCGCACCAATTTTTCCGCCGCTCCCGTGAGGCTGCCCCGCCCGGCGAGGGTGCGCACGGCTTCGGACCATTGGGAGACGCATCGCGACAGGCTGACTCCGGGGTGTTGGCGCAAAATGCGCTCCGCCGCGTGGAAGTCGGACACCTGTTGCGGTGTCAGGGCGTGAACATGGCCGGTGCCCTCGGCAAGTTGGCTGGCGATGGTCTTTGCCGTGTCGCGGGCCTTGTCCAAGTTGGCGACCAGCTTCCGGCAGCGTTGCCCCGCTGACGTGTAGCTGAGGGTGAAGGCGTCATAGGTCTTGCCCCCGGCGGCGCGGGGGGTGCGGTAAATGGCAACGGTGGAACCTTTCACGGTCACGCTTTCGAGGGGGCCGGTGGGTGCGGATTTTTTGGGCGTTTTCACGGCGCAATTTGTCATCAATCTGTCATCAATCGTCAAGTAAATCCGTAAAGCGTTGCTCATCAACGATGCACCAAAGGGTTCGATTCCCTTCACCCGCTCTCTTCCCCATAAACACTATGTTCGCGGGCGTTTCGGTCCTCACGGGAACAGTAGCGGGAACAAAAACGGGAACACTTTTGCTTTCCACCCGCACTTGTTCGC